>C687J26845_10000051_pt1 | contig 70547 bp, 66 predicted proteins | sample RifCSPlowO2_12_FD_26845 | JGI IMG/M metagenome (IMG submission 26845)
GNNCAGGGCTATCGAGAGCTACCTGCTGGGGGAGCGCGCCACGCCGCCCGAGCTGGACCCTGCGCAGTGCCATTTCGGCAGTTGGCTCACCGGGAAAGGCATGGCCATGCACGGCAGCCATGCGTCCTTCGCCACCGTCAACACCCTGCACCAAAACATCCACACCCTGGGCAGCGAACTGTGCCATCTACACGCCCAGGGTCAGGGTGCGCAAGCGCTGGAGCGCTTGGCAGAACTCCACGCGCTGCGGCACGCTTTGCTGGCGCAGCTTCAACCGTGGACCGCCAGGCAAAGGCCCACGCAGCGCCGAAAAATCCCGCAATAAGTGCGGCCTCGCGGGCTTGCGCGTACACCGCGGCACAGCATTTGCTATGCATTCAGGAGCTGCTTGCGCAATGGATACGCGGGCTGGAGGCCTATTTGATGCTTAATCGACAAAGAAGTCCGGCAGAAAGTTGGTGTTGCCCGGCGTGACGGCGTAACAGTCCAGGTCCGTCACCCCATGGTCTGCCAGCACCGCGTCGTCGATGTAGAAGTTGCCGGTGTTCGCATTGCTGCTGGTCAGCACGCAGTAGGCAGCGTCGGCCATGATCTCGGGCTTGCGGCACAGCGCCAGGTCCACACCCGGGATCATCTGCATGGCGGCGGTGGCGATGGCGGTGCGCGGCCACAGGCTGTTGACGCCGATGCCGTACTTTTTGAATTCGCCCGCATGGCCCAGGGTGCACATGCTCATGCCGTATTTGGCCATGGTGTAGGCAGTGTGCGGCGCAAACCAGTGGGTCTGCATGGAGAGGGGTGGCGACATGGTGAGCACCTGCGGGTTGCGCCCGGCCTGGGCCGATTTTTTGAGTTCGGGCAGGCAGGCCAGGGTGCACAGGTAGGTACCGCGGGCGTTGACGCCGTTCATCAGGTCGAAGCGCTTCATTGGCGTGGCTTCTGTGTTGGTGAGGCTGATGGCGCTGGCGTTGTTCACCAGGATGTCGATGCCGCCAAAGACCTCCACCGCTTTCGCCACCGCCGCCATCACCGCTTCTTCGTCGCGGATGTCCACCGACAGCGCCAGGGCGCGCCCGCCGGCGGCCTCCACCTCGGCGGCGGCGCTGTAGATGGTGCCGGGCAGCTTGGGGTTGGCCTCGGTGGTTTTGGCGACGATGACGATGTTGGCACCGTCCAGGGCCGCCCGCTTGGCAATGGCCAGGCCGATGCCGCGCGAGGCGCCGGTGATGAACAGGGTTTTGCCCTGGAGGCTGACCGGGTTGGCTTGGTTTAAATCACTCATACCGTCTCCTTAAAGGTTGTCTTTTGCTATTGATTTAGTAGCTGCTTGCGCACTGTCTACGGGGGCCAGAGGCCGATTTGGCTTGTATTATTAAGGCGAAACCGGACTCGGCCTTGACGAAACTCAGACTTGGCTGAAATCGGGTTTGCGTTTGTCCATGAAGGCCGTAAACGCTTCCCTGGCCGCAGGTTCCTGCAGCATGCGCCCGAAGCTCTCGCCCTCTTCCGCCATGGCGCTGAGCACCTGCGCCATCTGGCCTTTTTTCATCAGGCGCTTGGTCTCCACCAGCGCCGCCAGCGGTTTGGCGGCCAGCTTGCGCGCCTGGGCCTGGGCCACGGCGTTGGCTTCGGTGGGCGGCACGATGCGGTTGACCAGGCCCACCTCCAGCGCGGCTTCGGCCATGAAGGGCTCGCCCAGCAGCAGGGCCTCGGCGGCGCGGTGGTAACCCATCATCTGCGGCACCAGCAGGCTGGACGCGGCCTCGGGGCACAGGCCCAGGTTGACAAAGGGCATGGAAAAGGCCGCGTTGTCGCCCGCGTACACCAGGTCGCAGTGGAACAGCAAGGTGGTGCCGATGCCCACCGCCGGGCCGCAGACCGCCGCAATCAGCGGCTTGGGAAACTGGGCCAGCCCGCGCAGGAAGCGAAACACGGGCGAGTCCTGGGTGGAAGGCGCGCGGGTGAGGAAGTCGCCAATGTCATTGCCCGCGCTGAACACCGTGAGGTGGCCCTGCAGGACAACGGTGCGGATGGCGGGGTCGCTGGCCGCCTGCGCCAGGGCGTCGGCGCAAGTGCCGTACATGGCCTGGGTGAATGCGTTTTTCTTGTCCACCCGGTTCAGGGTGAGGGTCATGACACCGTCGGCGGTGTCGATCAGGATATCGGACATGGGTCTCCTTTGGCAATGCCGCAAGGCTTGAACAGTTGGGGAATCAGGATTTGTAATACACCAGCTGGTGGGTGGTCACCAGCAGGACACCGGCCTCGTTCCACAGCTGGCCGGTGTGGTCGAAGTAGCCGTTGCGAAAGGCCTGTGCCCGCGCCTGGCCCAGCAGGTAGCCGCTGCCGGTATCCGCCAACTGCTGGGCATCGGCGTGGAAATACACCGTCATGGACACCGTGCCCACCGGCACCAGGGTGGAGCGGCGGATGAAGACGCGCGGAAAGAAGATGTCCGAGAGCGCGCTGAGCGAGGCGAAGTCCAGGAGGCGCGCCGGGTAGTCGCGCACCCACAGCCGGGTCAGGCTGCTGTCGCCGCTGCCGTCCCACACGGTGGGCATACCGCCGGTGATGGGGCGCTGCTCATAGCGCTTGACAAACTCCATGGGCGCACGCCCCGCGGGCGGCGCTACGTCATGCGGAGGCGGGCATTCGGGCATGGCCTCTTCGTCCAGACTCCAGGTTTCCCGGCGCACCGCCGTGACGGCCGTGGCGGTGAACACCGCCTGCCCCTCTTGCAGCATTTCAACAACCCAGTGCTGGGTCGAGCGGTTGGTGCGCACCGGGCGCGCCTGCACCACAAACGCCCCATCGGCCACGGCTGCGCAGAAGTTGACGGTGAGCGCCACCGGGTCGCCCAGGCGCTCGGGGTGGCGCAGCACAGCGCTCAGGGCCTGGGCCGTGGTGATACCGCCAAACGGCCCCACCATATTGGCGTAGGCCGGGCTGGTGTGGCCCAGCCAGGTACCGTCGGCCTGGGGTTCCAGGGTCGTGGCCTGGTCAAAAGGATGCAGGGTCATACGTGTACCGCCTGGGGTAAGTTACTCAAAAATTGGTGGATGCGGGGCCATAACACGGCCTGGTGTTCGCCACGAAAAGCGCCAAAGTGGCCCAAGCGGCGCACCGACACCTCGGCCGGAGTCAGCCGCAGCACCCGGCGCGGCGCCTGGGTGTACAGCGCCATCAAGCTCTCCAGGCCTTGGGCGGTCATCATCTCATCGTCGCTCATCGCCAGGGCCAGCACCGGAAACTGCACCCGGGCGTAGCTTTGGCGCGCCGCTTCGCCCTCGGCGCCCACGCTGTAGCGTGGGTTCAGGCACCAGCGGCGCCACTGGCGAATGACACCGGTCGGCAGATCGCCCACAGCGCCCAGGCGTTTGCCGGGGAAGTAACCAAAAAGCCGCGTGAACACGGGCACCAGAAAAAACCAGAGGAACAGCGCCGAGTGTTTGAGTTGCGGCGCGTTTTCGCGCCAGTAGCCGCTGCCCGTGGCCACCCCGAGCAGGCCGCTGACCTTGTGCCCATTGCCCATCAGCCCTGGCAATTGCGCCCCCAGGCTGTGGCCCAGGAGGTGCACGGGCTGGTGGGCATTGGCCTGGTGGGCATGGTCCACCACGGCCTCGTAGTCGTGCGTCCAGTCCAGCAAATCGGCCTTGAAACCGCACAGTCCGCCGTGGCGGGTGTTGGGCAGCGAGTCGCCCGAGCCCCGGTAGTCAAAGGTGTGCACGCGCCAGCCCTGGCGGGCCAACCATTGGGCCAGCGGGGCGTAAAAGTCTTGCGGCACCCCCATGGCACAGGCCACCACCACAGCACCCCTTGGCTCCACGGCCGGTGCCCGGTAGTCCCGCACGGCTATACGGGCACCACCGGTGCTGGCCAGGGTATGGGCTTGCACGGTCACCGCCACAGACGTCGGGTTTTCAAGCGCAGATGCGTCAGCTGTCATACACCCCTCCAAGTAAAAAGCCACCCGCAGGTGGCTTGGTGCGAGCCCTGATCAGACGCGCTCGAAAATGCCCGCAGCCCCCTGCCCCATGCCGACACACATGGAGACCATGCTGTACTTCAGATTGTTGCGGTGCAAGGCGTGGATGGCTGTCGCCGAGCGGATAGCGCCGGTCGCGCCCAGCGGGTGGCCCAAGGCGATGGCGCCGCCCATGGGGTTGACTTTGGCCGGGTCCAGGCCCAGGGTATTGACCACCGCCAGGGACTGTGCAGCAAAGGCCTCGTTCAGCTCAATCCAGTCGATGTCGTCTTGCTTGAGCCCCGCGTAACGCAGAGCGGCAGGAATCGCCTCGATCGGGCCAATGCCCATGATGTGCGGGGGCACACCCTTGGCGGCAAAACTCACAAAGCGCGCCAGCGGTTTCAGTCCGTACTGCAAGACGGCCTTTTCACTGGCCAAAATCAGCGCGCCCGCGCCGTCCGAGGTTTGTGAGCTGTTGCCCGCCGTGACAGAACCGCGTGCCGCAAACACCGCACGCAGCTTGGCCAGGCCTTCGACCGTGGTGTCCAGGCGGGCACCTTCATCCAGGCTGACCATGCGGCGTTTTTCGATGACTTCACCGGTGGCCAGGTCGGGGCTGCGATCGACCACTTCCACCGGCGTGATTTCGTCGGCAAAATAGCCGGCTTCCATGGCGGCCAGGGCGCGGCGGTGTGACTCCACCGCGAATTCGTCCTGCGCCTGGCGGCTGACCTTCCACTGGTTGGCCACTTTTTCGGCGGTCAGGCCCATGCCGTAGGCGATGCCGATGTTCTCGTCGCGCTCGAACATGGTGGGCGACAGCGAAGGCGAGTTGCCCATCATGGGCACCATGCTCATGCTCTCAACGCCAGCGGCGATCATCACATCGGCTTCGCCGACGCGGATGCGGTCGGCCGCCATCTGGATGGCGCTCAGGCCGGAGGCGCAAAAACGGTTGACGGTGATGCCGCCCACGCTGGTGGGCAAACCGGCCAGCACGGCGCCGATACGGGCAATGTTCAGGCCCTGCTGGCCTTCGGGGATGGCGCAGCCGCAAATCAGGTCTTCAATCGACTGCGGATCCAGGCTGGGCACCTGCGCCAGCGCGGCGTGCAGGGCCTTGACCAGGAGGTCGTCGGGGCGGGTGTTGCGGAAAAAGCCCCGGTGCGAACGCCCGATGGGGGTGCGCGTGGCGGCAACGATGTAGGCGTCTTGAACTTGTTTCATGTTGGCTCCTTGTCAGTTGAGGGCAGCGCGGACCGGCTTCGCAGCCCGCGGTTTGGCACCCGATGGTTCACTGGTCTTGCGTGGGCCCGACGGTATCCAGGCCCAGATAAATACACACTCAATCGGCTGTGCGCCGGACTCGTCACTCACCTGCACGGCCACCGTCACTTCGCCTTTGTCGCTCGCTTGCATCAAGGCACGCTGTTGCTCCGTAAGCACCGCGACGGCGCGCAGAGCCCCTTGTGTGCGCTTCTTGAACGCCACCTTCAGCTCCTTGGCCAGCGGCAGGCAATCGTCGCGCACATTCATGCCCACCACCATGCCGGTGGCAGTCTCCGCCAGCAGCGTCATCGCCGCCGCATGCACCCCCTTGATGTGGTTCTGCACCCGGCGCTCATTGGCAATGGCAACCTCCACGCGCTCGGGCGTCATCACGGCAAAGTCCAGCCTGGCCGTGCCGGTAAACGGCACCGCACGGCGCAACACCAGGTTGCGCGCCCAGCCCCGTGCAAACGCAGGCACCACTTCCAATTGCTTGAGCGAACGCACCAGGCGGTTGGGTTTTGAAACAGCAGCGTAAGTCATAGTGTCCCTTTATCGAAGTGAGTTCGTGACTGAGCAAGCGTAGCGAGCGCCTGTCAGGCTAGGCGGACGGAGCGCAGGAACCGGAACGTACTTCTGTACGTGAGGATTCCGAGCACCGCCCAACGACGCATGGCAGGCGCGCAGTAGCTTGATCAGTTACGAACCGGTTTGCCGGTGGACATCATGCCCATGATGCGTTCCTGGGTTTTGGCATTCGTCAGCAGCGAGCAAAAAGCCTTGCGCTCCAGTGCCATCAGGTATTCCTCGGTGACCAGGGAGCCCGCGTCCACGTCGCCACCACACACCACTTCGGCGATCAGCCCGGCAATGTGGAAGTCGTGGGCGCTGATGAAGCCACCATCACGCATATTGACCAGCGAGCCTTTGATGGTGGCCACGCCGCTGCGGCCCGCCACGGCAAACTGGCGCTTGTGCGGCGCGCGGTAGCCGCTGGCGAACATGGCCTTGGCCTCGTTGATGGCAACAAACAGCAACTCGTCCTTGTGCGGAACGACCACGTCGCTGTCCAGCAAGTAACCCAGCTTGCGCGACTCCAGCGCGCTGGTGCCCACCTTGGCCATGGCGGCGGCGGTGAAGCCTTCGGTGAGGAAGGGCACGATGTCTTTGCCGGTGGAGGCCGCCGCGTTTTCGGCGGCACGGCGGGCAATGTAGGTCAGGCCGCCGGCGCCGGGCACCAAGCCCACGCCCACTTCCACCAGGCCGATATAACTTTCCATGGCGGCCACGCGTTTGCCGGAGTACACCGCCATTTCGCAGCCGCCGCCCAAAGCCAGGCCACGGATGGCGGAGATGGTGGGCACGTTGGCGTAACGCAGCTTGAGCATTACGCGCTGCAGTTCAGCGGCAGCACCGTCGATGGCCTTGGCGCCGCCCATCATGAAGGCGGGCAGCATGGACTGCAGATCGGCACCGGCGGAGAACATCTCGTCGGGCGACCAGATCACCAGACCCTGGTAGTCTTTTTCGGCCAGGTCGATGGCGCTGTCCAGGCCTTCGATCACCCCCGCGCCGATGGCGTGCATCTTGGTCTTGATGCTGGCAATCAGCACTTCGTCATCCAAAGTCCACAGGCGGATGGCTTCGTCTTCGTGGATGGTTTTGCCAGCGGTGGCGGCCGAAGGCGCATTGGCACCCAGCACGCTCTCGGGGAAGTGCTGGCGCTGGTAGACCGGCAGGCTGCGCGGTGCCACAAACGTACCCGTGGTGGGGTTCCACGAACCGGCAGGCGTGTGCACGCCACCGGCATCGGCCACGGGGCCTTTGAACACCCAATCCGGCAGCGGTGCGCTGCACAGCGCTTTACCGGCGTCAATGTCTTCCTTGACCATATTGGCCACTTCGAGCCAACCGGCTTCTTGCCACAGCTCAAACGGGCCTTGTTTCATGCCAAAGCCCCAGCGCATGCAGAAGTCCACATCGCGGGCGTTGTCGGCAATGGACGCCAGATGCACGGCGGCGTAGTGGAAGCTGTTGCGCAAAATGGCCCACAGGAATTGGCCCTCTTTGCCTTCGGCATTGCGCAGCAACTTCAGGCGTTCACCGGCGGGCTTTTTGAGCATGCGGCCATACACCTCGTCTGCTTTCTGACCGGCGGGCACGTATTCCTTGCTCACCAGGTCAAAACGCGATACATCGCGCCCCACCTTCTTGAAAAAACCAGCCTTGGTCTTCTGGCCCAGGTGGCCCATTTCCAGCAGGGTCTTGAGCACTTCGGGGGTGGCAAAGCTGGCGTAGAAGGGATCGGTCTCGATGCTCAGGGTATCTTGCAGCGTCTTGATCACATGGGCCATGGTGTCCAGGCCCACCACGTCGGCGGTGCGGAAGGTACCGCTAGAGGCGCGGCCCAGTTTCTTGCCGGTCAGGTCGTCCACCACGTCGTAGCTCAGGCCGAAGTTTTCCACTTCCTTCATGGTGGCCAGCATGCCGGCGATGCCGACACGGTTGGCGATGAAGTTGGGGGAGTCTTTGGCACGCACCACACCCTTGCCCAGATTGCTGGTGACAAAGGCTTCCAGTGCATCCAGATAGGACGCTTCGGTGGTGGGGGTGTTGATCAGTTCCACCAGCGCCATGTAGCGGGGGGGGTTGAAGAAGTGGATGCCGCAGAAACGCGGTTTGATTTCTTCCGGCAGCGCCTCGGACAACTTGGTGATCGACAGGCCCGAGGTGTTGGACGCCACGATGGTGTTGGCGCCAATGTAGGGGGCAATCTTTTTATAGAGGTCCAGTTTCCAGTCCATGCGCTCGGCAATGGCCTCGATGATGAGGTCGCAATCGCGCAGCTGTTCCAGATGCTCTTCGTAATTGGCTTGGCCAATCAGCACCGCGTCTTCAGCCACGCCCAGGGGCGCGGGTTTGAGTTTTTTCAGGCCGTCGATGGCGCGGGTGACGATGCCGTTTTTCGGACCTTCCTTGGCAGGAAGATCAAACAGCACCACCGGCACTTTGACGTTGACCAAATGGGCCGCAATCTGCGCACCCATCACGCCGGCACCGAGCACAGCGACTTTTTTGACTTGAAAACGGGACATAAAAGTTCCTCTCATTTAAACAGTTGAGGACAGAGCTTGCGGCCTTGCCGCTGCGGTCTGTCCCGCAAAATTACTAGTTCACGCGAACCCAGGTCTGGGTTCGGCCAAGAAAGGAGAAACCCACAAAGCCGCGGATTTCAAGCTTCTTGCCACCCTCGATAGGCGTCATCTTGAGTTTGTAGACCGTGCCGTTGTTGGGATCGACAATATTGCCGCCTTCCCAGACATCCATGGCGTCGGCTTTCTTGGCACTGCGGATGATTTCCAGACCGGCAATGGCTTGGTCCTTACGGTCGTCCTTGCATTCGATGCATTTGTCATCGGGTTTGGCTTTGGGGCCGAGATTGCGCTCAATTTTTCCGGTGAGCACACCGGCGGTTTCGATGATGCGCACCTCGGAGGTCACGGTGCCATCGGTGTCACTGATGGTTTTCCACAAACCCACCGGAGACATCTGCGCCATGGCGGCTGCCGATGACAAACCCAGTACCAACGCTATTGCTGAACGAACCATAAGAACTTTCCTTTTTTGGATTGGAAAAAATTGACGCGTTGGACCGCGTGTTTATGCAAATACGGCGTCGGTGTCCATCAACACTTTGCTGCCCGTCCGTGCGGTGCGCATCAGCGTGGCGGTCTCGGGGAACAGCTTGGCGAAGTAGAAACGCGCCGTCTGCACCTTGGCCAGGTAGAACTGGTCGGTATTGCCCGCGGCGATTTCGCGCAATGCCACTTGTGCCATACGCGCCCAGAAGTAACCAAACACCAGGTGGCCGGCCACGCGCAGGTAGTCCACAGCCGCAGCGCCCACTTCATCGGGGTTCTGGAAACCCTTGAAGCCGATTTCGGTGGTGAACTTGGTCATCTGGTCGCCCAGGATGGCGATGGGGGTGATGAACTCGGCCATCTTTTCGTTGACGCCTTCTTCTTCCACCAACTTGCCGATCAGTTTGCCAAATTTCTTCAGCGTGGCGCCGTTGTTGCCCAGGATCTTGCGGCCCAGCAGGTCCAGCGACTGAATGGTATTGGTGCCTTCATAGATCATGTTGATGCGGTTGTCGCGCACAAACTGCTCCATACCCCACTCCTTGATGAAGCCGTGGCCGCCAAACACCTGCATGCAGGCGTTGGTGGAGATGTGGCCGTTGTCGGTGAGGAAGGCCTTGACGATGGGGGTCAGCATGGCCAGCATTTCGCCGGAGTCCTTCCGCACCTTTTCATCGGGGTGGCCGTGCTCTTTCTCCAGCAGCATGGAACAAAACGCCTGCAGCGCGCGGCCGCCTTCGGCATAGGCTTTGGCGGTGAGCAGCATCTTGCGCACATCGGGGTGCACGATGATGGGGTCAGCGGCCTTGTCCTTGGCCTTCGGTCCGGTGAGCGAACGCATCTGGATGCGGTCTTTGGCATAGGCCAAGGCATTTTGGTAAGCCACTTCGGTCAGGCCCAGGGACTGGTTGCCCACACCCAGACGCGCGGAATTCATCATCACGAACATGCCCTGCATGCCCTTGTTGGGCTGGCCGACCATGGTGCCGACGGCGCCGTCCAGCACAATTTGCGCGGTGGCGTTGGACCGGATGCCCATCTTGTGCTCCAGGCCACCGCAGTAGATGCCGTTGCGGCTACCCAGGCTGCCGTCCTGGTTGACATTGAACTTGGGAACGATGAACAGGCTCACACCTTTGATGCCGGGAGGCGCATCGGGCAGGCGGGCCAGCACCAGGTGGATGATGTTATCGGCCATGTCGTGTTCACCGGCACTGATGAAAATCTTGTTGCCGGTGATCTTGTAGGTGCCGTCCGCTTGCGGTTCGGCCTTGGTGCGCATCAGGCCGAGGTCGGTGCCGCAATGGGGTTCGGTCAGGCACATGGTGCCGGTCCATTCACCGCTGGTCATTTTGTGCAGGTAGGTCTGCTTTTGTGCGTCGGTGCCGTGGGTGTGCAGGGCGTGGTAGGCGCCGTGGGTGAGGCCCGGGTACATGGTCCAGGCCTGGTTGGCGCTGTTCATCATCTCGTAGAACAGGCCGTTAACCACCAGAGGCAAGCCCTGGCCGCCAAACTCCGGGTCGCAACCCAAGGCCGCCCATCCGCCGTCAATATAGGTCTTGTAGGCTTCCTTGAAACCTTTGGGCGTGGTGACCTCGTGGGTCGTCGGGTTGAGCGTGCAGCCTTCGGCGTCGCCCGAAATATTGAGCGGGAAGATCACTTCGGATGCAAATTTCCCGCCCTCTTCCAGCACCGCGTTGATGGTGTCGGCGTCCATATCGGCGTGCTGCGGAATTTGCTTCAGTTCGTCTGCAACGTGGAGCAATTCGTGCATGACAAACTGCATGTCGCGAAGGGGCGGGGTGTAGGTAGGCATGCTGATTACTCCTTGGTAACGTGGGTGGGGTGAAGTGAAGGGGTGGAAGCCGGGGCGTCTTTGGGAACGCCGTAGCGGGCAAGAATGTTGTCAAAACCCTGGTTGGCGCGCGCAATCGAGCCCGGGGTTTTCAGAAAACGCGCTTCGTAGTGCAGCGCCAGAATGAGGCCATGGATTTCGAAACACACCTGGCGCTCGTCGGCTTCGGGGAGCAAATCTCCGCATTTTTTGGCCAACACCACGGCGCGGTGCAAGGCATCCAGCCAGGTCTGCACCGAAGTGACCAGCGCATCGCGCACCGGACCTGGGCGGTCATCAAAATCCACCGCACCGCTGATAAAAATGCAATCGGACTCGATTTCCACAGCGACGCGTTTCATCCAGTTGGAAAACAGGGCTTTCAAGCGCGGCAGCCCCCGGGGCGCGTGCAGTGCCGGGTAGAAAATTTCCTGCTCGAAGCGGTTGAAATATTCGCGAACCACCGAAATTTGCAATTCTTCGCGTGACCCGAAATGGGCGAACACGCCGGACTTGCTCATGTGGGTGGCTTCCGCCAGCACACCAATGCTCAATCCCTCCAGACCGATTTGGGTGGACAGATGCAGCGCCGCCTCCACAATGGCCAGCTTGGTTTGCTGCCCTTTGTGCGAAGCACGCCCGGACGGCGAACGCACAGAAGCGGGCGCGCGGGGCGATGGGTCAAGGGGTGAAACGGCGGTCATGGAATCAATGCAACATTAAATAGAACGATCGTGCTATTTTGCAGCATTTCCCCCGCTCCCTCCGAAAAAAATCAGAGGATCTAGAGGAATCCTTCTAAGGATGGGGTGGGTTTACCCCAGGAGCAGGCGCAGACTGGGCTCCAAACGTTCCGAAGGCAAACGCTTGAAGCCCGAGCGCACAAAGCGCTGCAGGCGCCCGGCCGCAAAGGCCACCAGCACCGAGGCGCGCACGCCGGGCTCCAGGGTGGAAAGGTCCTGCCCAGATACAGACACTTCGACGCGAAAGCACTGCTTCAAGGTGGCTTCCACTTTGTCAAAAAACTGGTTCATACGGACTTGCAGGCGCTCGTTTTCGAACACCAGCGCATCCCCCACCATGACACGGGCCATGCCGGGGTTTTTTTCGGCAAATTGCATCAGCATGGCCATCAGCTTGGCGGCCTGGCGGGCCCCCACATCCGTCGCCCCATCGTTGGCCAATTCCTCGCGTTCAACAATCTGGTTGATGAGTGAGAACACGGTTTGCTCGATGAACTCGATCAATCCCTCGAACATTTGCGCTTTGCTGGCAAAGTGCCGGTACAAAGCTGCTTCGCTGACCTCCAGCCGTGCCGCCAGCGCTGCTGTGGTGATGCGCTCCCCGCCCGGCAACTCCAACATGCCCGCCAATGCTTGCAGGATTTGCACCCGCCGCTCTCCGGGTTTGGGGCGTTTGCGACCGGGTGCCACGCCAGCATCCGCCACGGACGGCGCTTGCAGTGTCGCGTGGTTCTGAAGATCGTCAAGGGGTGTGGCGTCTGGCATGGGGCTCAAGGCGGTGGTGTGCAATGATTCTCGCACAGCCCCAGCTAGGGTTTCACCTAGGCGGGCAGCCACAGGGCAACCCGCAATCCACGCCCTGCCGCACCGGATTCGATGCACAGATTGCCACGGTGTGCGCGCGCAATCTCTTCCGCAATGGCCAGCCCCAGCCCGCTTCCATCACCCTGGGCGCCTTGCACGCGGTAAAAGCGTTCCAACACCTTTTTGCGCTCGGCCTCGGGCACACCGGGGCCGTCGTCTTCGACTTCCAAAAATGCTTGCGTTCCGCCCGGCGCATCGGTGGGGCCCATTCCACAGCGCAACGTGACGCGCCCGCCGGTCGGCGTGTATTTGATCGCGTTGTCCACCAAATTGCCCAACAGTTCACGCAACAGCCATTCGTGGCCACAGACATGGGCCGGCAGGCAGTCCATTCCAAGGTCGATGTCCTTGCCTGCTGCGGCGTCCAGGTGGTTCTCCAACTGCACCTCGCACAACTGCTTCAAGTCCACCCGCTGCATGGCTTGTGTCTGGCTGCTGCGCGCATCCGCCCGGGACAGGGCCAGCAACTGGTTCGCCAACTGGGACGTGCGCCGTGCGGCACTGCGCAGTTTGTTGATCTGGTCGGCACTGAGCGTGATTTCCGCGGCCCCGTGCAGCGGCCCCGCCTCCCCGGCCGTGACGGACCGGTCACGCCAGTCCGCCTGGCCGCCGCGGTTCACCGCCTGCGCCCAGGCCTCCACTTGCGCCTGCAGCGCAGCCAGCGGCGTGCGCAACTGGTGCGCGGCATCGGCCACAAAGCGGCGCTGGCTTTCGGCTTGCGCGTTGACCAGATCAAACAGGCGGTTGAGCGACAAAACCAGGGGACGCACCTCATCGGGTGAGGCCTGCGGGTCCAAGGCGCTCAGGTCGCGTGGTGAACGCCGCTCTACGGCTTCTTTCAGCTCAAGCAAGGGCCGCAGGGCACGGCGCACCGCCCAGTTCACGCCAAAAACGGCAGCGGTTACCAGCACTACGTTGGGCAAGACGACCTTGATCCATACCAGGTGCAGCCATTGCTGGCGTGGGTCGGAGCCATCGGCCAGGCGCACAACCAGCTCACCAGCCACGGTATTCATCCGCTGGCTGACAATACGGTAGGTCACACCGCCATACTCCTCACTGGAAAACTCGGGTTCACGGGTGGCGGGAAGGGGGCTGCTCAACCACCGTTCCCCGATCTGTACATCACCGTCCAGCCCGAGCACCGCAAAAGCCGCCAGCCCTGGGCGCTCGTTCAAAAACTCATCCACCGGGGGCGCCGTCAGCAGCGCGGGCGGATCGCCTTCGGTGAGCCCCCGCGCCACCACCGAATCCGCCAACAGCGGTACCAGGCTGAGCAACTGCCGGTCTTGCTGCAAAGCAGCGCTGCCGGCAGAACGAAAATCAAACCAGGCATTGAGCGCGGCCAGCAAAAACAAGGGCACCAACAGCAGCAACAGCAAACGCCGCTGCAGGCCGGACGTCATGCCAGTCGGGGCCGGCATTATTCGCCGGGCAAGGCGTCAGCGACCAACCCAGCGCCGCCGCTGGGCGCCAGCAATTCGAGCCGATAGCCAAAGCCCCGAATCGAGCGCAGGGCAATACCATGCGGCTCCAACTTGCCACGCAGGCGCGAGATGTAGACCTCGACCGCATTCGGGGTGATTTCCTTGTCCCACCCTGTCAGCGCCTGCAAGAGCTTGTCTTTGTTTGCGGGCTTGGGCGCCTGGAGCAGCAAATACTCCATCACCGTCCATTCGCGCGGCCCCAGCTCAATCGGAACCGTGGCCGCTGGCTGTGATGCCGAAACACCCGCAGCCGACGGCACGGGACGGATGCACGCCATGCGGTGGGCGGTGTCCAGTTCCAGCGGGCCAAATGTGAGGGTGGCCGAGGTGGCCGCCTGCGAACGGCGCAACAGCGCACGTAAGCGCGCCAACAGTTCGGGCAACTCAAAGGGTTTGACCATGTAGTCGTCCGCCCCCATGTCGAGCCCCTGCACCCGGTCGTGCAGTGCATCGCGTGCGGTCAGAATCAACACCGGCATGGCATGCCCCTCTTTGCGCAAGCGGTGCGTCAGGGCCAGGCCATCCATCAACGGCAGTCCAATATCGACAACGGCCAGATCAAACGACTCCATCTTGGTGACTTCCAGGGCGCGTTCGGCACTGCCGACCCAGTCCACCGCATACCCCGCGTCGGACAGTCCCAGCTTGATGCCACTGGCCACCATGACATCGTCTTCCACCAGTAAAAGTCGCATGAAACAGGCCTCCAGCCCTTGTAGAATAAGCGCAAGCAGCTATCAAAACAATAGCAAAAATCAAGCCAAAATGTCGCTCAGTGGGAACGGATCATGGTGCCAAAGGCCTGGTCCGTCAAGATTTCCAGCAAGAGCACATGGGGCACCCGCCCGTCAATGATGTGGACCGAATTGACGCCGCTCTTGGCGGCATCCAGCGCGCCGCTGATTTTGGGCAACATGCCGCCGGAAATTGTGCCATCGGCAAACAATTCGTCGATCTGGCGGGCCGTCAGGTCGACAAGCAAAGTACCCGCCTTGTCGAGCACGCCGCTGATGTTGGTGAGCATCATCAGCTTCTCGGCATGCAGCACCGTGGCCAATTTGGCCGCCACCACATCGGCGTTGATGTTGTAGCTCTCGTTGTGTTCCCCGAAACCGATGGGGCTGATCACCGGAATAAAGGCATCGTCCTGCAGCGCCTTGACCACACTGGGGTCGATGCTGACGATGTCACCCACCTGGCCCACATCATGTTCAATGCTGGGGTCGGCGTTGTCCAGCATCTTGAGCTTTTGCGCCCGGATCATGCCGCCATCGCGCCCAGTCAGGCCCACGGCCTTGCCACCAGCCTGGTTGATCAGGCCCACGATGTCTTGCTGCACCTCGCCGCCCAGCACCCACTCCACCACTTCCATGGTGGGGGCGTCAGTGACGCGCATGCCCTGGATGAACTGGCCCTGCATGCCCAGGCGTTTGAGCGCGTTCTCAATTTGCGGCCCGCCGCCATGCACCACCACAGGGTTGATGCCCACCAGTTTGAGCAGCACCACGTCTTCGGCAAACGCTTTTTGCAAGGCGGGGTCGGTCATGGCGTTGCCGCCGTATTTGATGACCATGGTCTTGCCATGGAACTTGCGGATGTAAGGCAAGGCCTGGGCCAGAATCTGGGCCTGGTCACGGGGGGCAATGGGGGAAGAAGCTACGTTGCTGGGTTCGGACATGGTCGACTCGTTTTGTGAAGTAAATCGGTAAAACTGGTGGCAAATTGTGCCGCAATACGCTTGCCCGACAGTAAGCGCGCCTCGATCAACTGGGCTGATAGCCCTGCACATGGCGAAGCAAAAAAGTTTTGATGGTTGTCACATTATTTTGGGCTGCTGCCGACTCCAGCGCTGCCAATTCTTGCTGCAACTGCGACCACGGCAAAAAGGGTTCCCGTGCCTTCATGATGCGGGGATGTTCCGTAGGCTCTGGGTTGTCACCAATCAGCAACTCCTCATACAGCTTTTCTCCGGTGCGTAAGCCAGTCACCACAATTTCAATATCACCTGTGGGATGGGCGCTATCTCGCAACGCCAGACCAGAAAGCTGCACCATGCGGCGTGCCAAATCCATGATTTTGACCGGCTCACCCATGTCCAACACAAACACGTCCCCACCCCGCCCCATGGCTCCCGCTTGCAGGACGAGTTGGGCGGCCTCGGGAATGGTCATGAAATAACGCGTGACTTCGGCGTGGGTCACCGTAAGCGGGCCACCCGCAGCGAGTTGCCTGCGAAATAGGGGAACGACACTGCCGCTGGATCCGAGCACGTTGCCAAAACGCACCATGGAAAAGCTGGTTTGGGATGGTTCTGCGGACAGCGCCTGCAATACCAGTTCGGCCACGCGTTTGGTGGCGCCCATGACGTTGGTCGGGCGCACTGCCTTATCGGTGCTGACCAGGACAAAGCGGTGCACCCCGGCTTCCATGGCGGCATGCGCCATATTCAAGGTGCCCATCACGTTATTCAGCACACCAATACCAGCGTTGCCTTCCACCAAAGGCACATGTTTGTAGGCTGCGGCATGGTAAATAGTGGCGGGCCGGTAGGCAGCACACAAGGCATGCATGCGTGGAGCGTCCACCACGCTGCCCAGTAGCGGCACCAGTTGCACCGCCAATGCCTGGGCGTTGCAGATGGCTTCGAGCTCCTGGTGGATGGTGTACAGGCCAAACTCATTGTGGTCCAGCAACAATAGTTGACGGGGCCGCTGCAGCACGATCTGCCGCGTCAGCTCGCCACCAATGCTCCCCCCCGCCCCGGTGACCAGCACCACCTGGTCCGCAAGGTCGCGCGCCAGCAAATCGTTTCTGGGCGCGACCGGCTCACGCCCCAAAAGGTCCTCGATATCCAGCTCTTTGAAATCCTGCACCGAAACCCGACCACTGGCCAAATCGGCCATGCTGGGCAAGGTACGCACATGGACCGGCAGGTTGTTCAGCGATTCAATAATGCGGTTGCGGCGGTCACGGGACGCACCTGGCATGGCAAGCAGGATGTCGGTGATGCGTTCAGAAACCACCAGATCGGGCATGTTGGCTGCGGACAATACCGGCGCCCCATTGATACTGCGCCCGACTTTTGCCGGGTCATCGTCCACAAAACCCACCAGTTCGAACTGCCGCGAAACACCCAACGCGGTCGCTGTTTGGACCCCCGCAGTCCCCGCTCCAAAAATCAACAGCCGCCCAAGCTCCGGACCGCCCGACAAGCCTGCGAGCCAAAACCGGGCAAATGCACGGCTAGCCCCCACCAGGAGCAGATAGATCAGTGGTTGCAATACGCCCAGACTGCGAGGCACCATGGGCCACTGGCGCCACAACAAGACTGCTGATAACAAGACTGCATACACCGCAACGGCTTGTGCCGTCGCGATCAGAGCGGCCTGGCCGGTGTAGCGAAAAATAGCGCGGTAAAGACCGAATCTGGTGAAAACGGGAACGGCCAGCATCGGTGCCAGACCATAGACCCACCACTGCGCATCAACCGGCTGGTGCAAAGCATCCAGACGCAAGGTAAAGGCAATCCACGTGGCCAGCAACGCCAGCACCACATCCAGTGCAATCACCACCAAGCGCTTGGCCGTGCGCGACCAAGCGAGGACGTCCCTATGCATTGACCGCGAATGCTTCCTTGCTTTGTCCTTGGGCAATTAAGGTGGTCAACCAGCGCGGCGTCAGCCCACGGCCGGACCAGGACTCACCGTTGGGACCGCGGTATTTGGCAGCGACCGGGTTGGTGGACTTTTTGGAGACTCTGGGTATCTTGGGAGCAATGATCTTTGCTTTTCCTCGTCCGCCTTTGCCCGCTTTTGCGGTTTTTCCGCCCTGCAAATCCTTGACGGTAATACCGAAGGCTTGCATCTTGGCCTGAATCTCCTGAACGGTGCTTTGAAACTCTTTCGCCTTGATTTCGTTCGCCTGCTTTTGCAGTTTTTCGATCTGGCTTTGAATATCAATCAAATTGGTCACGGGTTTCTCCAAAAAAAATAGGGGCCAAGCAGGAGTTTAAATCAGTGTGATACGCCATCACGCCTGATGACCTTGAATACAGTCAAAAATAATATCTTGATATCGGTCCAAAACGAGCGCATGCGCAGGTATTCCACATCCAGCGCCACTTTTTGAGGAATTGGCAATTCGTCACGCCCATTAATCTGCGCCCAACCGGTCAATCCGGGCGCCAGTTGATGCACTCCATACTTGGTCCGCAGGGCAATCAGGTCTGCTTGGTTATAGAGCGCAGGGCGTGGACCGACAAAACTCATGTCGCCTTTGAGAATGCTCCACAACTGCGGCAGTTCATCCAGACTGCTTTTGCGCAAAAAGCTTCCAACAGGTGTAAGAAAATCATCCGGATTACCCAGCAAATGGGTGGCAACCACCGGGGTATCCACTTTCATGCTGCGAAATTTCGGCATTTTAAATACTTTATTGTCGCGCCCTACCCTATCCGACCAGTACAGGGCCGGGCCTTGGGATGTGATGCGAACCAGTAGAAACACCAATACAAATGGCACCATCAAACAAAGGCTGGCCAACATGGCAAACATCAGGTCGCATATTCTTTTCATGATTTTTTCATCCCGTCCACCGCCCTGCGCAAACCTTCTTCCACGGAAATGGGCGGTGTCCAGCCCAATACATTGCGCGCTTTGGAAATATCCACCTGCAAATTGCCGCAAAGCCGCTCTACGGCATCCGCTTTTCCAAAAATTCTGGAGCCCATTTTCAGCGCCCAGACAGGCACCGGAAGAAGCCGTGCAGGCACGCCGGCAGCTTGCGCCAAACCCCGGACCAATTCGGTCGTCGACAAGTCGCAGCCGTCGCTCACCAGGAAGGTTTGATTGGCTGCCTGCGGGTGCGAAATACAGGTAATAATGAAATCCACCAAATTATCCAGCGCTACCAAACTGCGCTGGTTATGCACAGAACCCAGAGGCAGGGGCCAGCCGTACTGGACAGCCCGCATGAGGGATGCAAAATTGGCTTTGACGCCGGGACCGTATACCAACGGCGGGCGGATGATGACTATTTCCATGCCAGTATTTGCGGCGATTTCTTTCAGCCCTTGCTCTGCTTCGTATTTGCTTTGCCCGTAGGCGTCTTGTGGTTGGGACTCATCAGCTTCAGTAAAAGCAAAACCGGGTCGCGTGTGCTCGCCATTGACTTTGACTGAGCTTACAAACAAAAAACGTTTTACTCCGGCTGCTGCGGCTTGGCGGGCGAGGTTTAAGGTGCCATCGACATTAGCTTTTCGGTATTCGGCAAGAGGGCTCGCAGATTTTTCATGCATGACATGGGCGCGAGCGGCGAGGTGAACCAGAATATCAACGCCTGGCAATGCAGACGCGAAATCAGTTGCGGGGCCTAAATCACCAATTCTCACGACGCCTATATGATTCTGCTGACCAACGTGCATCGCAGTACCACGGATACATGCGCGGGTTTCCAGCCCTAGAGATGCGAGTCTTACGGCCAATGCATTCCCAACAAAACCATTTGCACCTGTGAGTAATATCATAACTAGACCGGAGACACTGATGGCAGCTTGGTATTGGTGCTTAGATCTATAAGCCACTGCTCTAATCGACTTATCAACACATCCCGCGAAAAATCTCTGGTAGCTACATTCAACCCATTTTGCCCCAACGTAGCCCGTTCCGTATTAGTCATTTTCATAAGTTTTATCACTGCAGATGCCAACCCATCTGGATCACCTGCGGAACAAACAACACCCGCGCCAGAACTCTCCACTACGTCTGCACCTTCACCGTTGAGCATAGCGATCACAGGAATGCCAGCCGCCAAATATGACTGCAGTTTGCCTGGAATCGTCATGGAAAAAACGGATTCATCTTTCAAACTCACAAGCAATGCATCCGCATGTTTGAAAAATGAAGGCATCCTCTCCACCGGAAAGCGCCCCAGCATATGAACGCACTCCTGTAATTTACGCTGCTTAATTTCATTTCTTACCCATTCCGCCATCCGCCCATCACCAACGATAAGCCATCGAATGCCCTGAAATGGTTTTAACTTTTCCGCTGCTGCCAGAATCGCCGGAAAATCCTGGGCGTCACCGATATTCCCTGCAAAAACCACTGTAAAACCTTCTGACTGCAATGAAACCTCAGTTGCCGACTCAGCATTTTGCACATCAAAAACGGATTCGGCCCAACTTGGAAAATAATATACACAGCGATTTCTTCCCGCATATTTGTAAATTTCCGGCATGAAACTTCTGGATTGCGCAAGAATTAAATCGCAGCGTTTATAGATAAATGCAACTAGTTTACCCACTATTCTCAATGCAGTTTTTGAACGTATAACACCAATGGCGTGAAGTGTCTCAGGCCAAAGATCCAATACCCAAAAAACCAGCGGTGCATGCTTAACGGCGCGGAGCAGTGCGGCGGGCAGCCCAACCGTAATAGGAGATGGTTCATATGCAAAAATTACATCAAACTTTTCCCCCCGTAATTTCCACAATCCCCAAAAAGACGCGCTGACAGCAAAAGTAAAATAATTCAAGATCAAACGCAATCCACCTTGACCTCTAGGCATCATGGGCACGCGCACGATTCTGGCGCCTTCATACTCTTGAAACTTGGCGGAATTACCTTGAAACTCCGGAAATACCTTGCCATCAGGATAGTTTGGAAGTCCCGTCAGCACCGTGACCTGATGACCACGCTTAACAAACTCAGCTACCAGATCGTTAATTCTGAAATTTTCTGGCCAAAAATATTGCGAAACAACAAGCAGTCGCATCTAACGGCCATTCAATATTTTTTCCAAACCACGCGGTTTACGTAGTCTGTATAACTATGAAGGATGCGTAACACCTTGTCAGACACATTCGGCATGCTGTAGTCCGCCACTTGGCGGATACCATGTGGGTCAGCGCGGTCATCACCGCGTGACTGCGTCGCCAGAATGGCAAGCCCCTGGCGCACACGCGCCACATCCAGTCCCACCATCATCACGGCAGCTTCCTCCATACCCTCGGGACGCTCGTGCGCCTCACGCAAATTCAGTGCTGGAAAATTCAGAATCGACGATTCTTCATTGATGGTGCCGCTGTCTGATAACACCGCTTTGGCTGAGAGTTGCAGCTTCACGTAGTCATGAAAACCCAGCGGCTTGAGCAAACGCACTTGCGGGTGAAAGACGGCACCGGTGGCATCAATGCGCTTCTGCGTGCGCGGGTGGGTTGACACAATCACCGGCAGGTTGTGGTCTTCCGCCACGGCATTGAGCACCGCCACCAGCTTGGTGAACGACTGTTCTGACTCAATGTTTTCCTCACGATGGGCGCTAACCACAAAGTAGCCATCGATCTCCAACCCCAGGCGAGTCAGCACGTCAGACGCTTCAATACGAGGGCGGTAATGTGCCAGCACCTCAAACATCGGGCTGCCGGTCTTGATGACCAAATCCGGCGGCAAACCCTCACGCAACAGGTAGTCGCGTGCAATCGTGCTGTAGGTCAGATTCACATCCGCCGTGTGATCCACGATACGACGGTTGGTTTCTTCTGGCACACGCTGGTCAAAACAACGGTTTCCCGCTTCCATGTGAAAGATTGGGATTTTTCGCCGTTTGGCTGGAATGACTGCCAAACAGCTATTGGTATCGCCCAACACCAGCATGGCCTCAGGTTGAACGTTAGCTAGCACTTCGTCCACGGCAATGATCAGGTTACCAATGGTATGAGCCGCACTGCTGCTATTGGCTGCACTGCTCAGAAAATAATCCGGCTTGCGCACGCCCAGATCATCAAAAAACACTTGATTTAATTCGTAGTCGTAGTTTTGTCCAGTGTGCACCAGCACATGCTCGCAATGTTCGTCCAATTGAGCCAACACGCGCGAGAGACGAATGATCTCGGGCCGTGTACCGACCACTGTCAATACTTTGAGTTTTTTCATGGAAAAGGCAAATGTTGACTAAAGTGATTACAACGGGCAAGCAAAGGTATCGGGGCGGGTACGGTCAAACACCTCGTTGGCCCAGAGCATGACGATCATCTCGTCACTGCCGATGTTGGTGATGTCATGCGTCCAGCCAGGCACGGTTTCCACAATTTCCGGCTGGTCTCCCGTGGTGATCAGTTCATGCTCCTGGCCGGTTTGCATATGCCGGAACTTGAAACGCGCCTGCCCCTTGATGACCAAAAACTTCTCGGTCTTGCTGTGGTGGTAATGACCACCCCGGGTAATGCCAGGGTGCGCGGTGAAATAAGAAAACTGCCCCGCGTCTGGCGTCTTGAGCATTTCCACAAACACGCCACGCGGGTCACCATGTTGCGGCACGGTGTAGGCAAACGACTCCACCGGCAGGTAGCTCACGTAAGTGGCATACAGCGCCCGCATTAGCCCTGTGCCCACGCGCTCGGTCATGAGGGTAGTGCGGCTATCTTTAAAAACTTGCACCAGACGCGCCAGCTCACCCACAGTGGTGGTGTACTGTGGCGCCACGGCAGCAAAGCCGTCAGAGTCCACGCAGGCATCGGCACCATCCATCAGTTGCACAAAGCGTACTATCACATCGTCCACGTAGACCAGCGTAACAGGAGAGGCCGGGTCGTTGACCTGAATAGGCAGCCCCCGCGCAGTGTTGTGGCAGAACGTGGCCACGGCCGAGTTGTAGTTGGGTTTACACCATTTGCCAAACACATTGGGTAGCCGCAATATGTGCACCGGTACCTGGTGGCTGCGCGAAGTGGCCAGCAATGCAGCTTCCGCCCCTAGTTTGCTCTGGCCATAGAGATTGTCGTGCCCCGCCTGAGTAGATGAAGTGTAAACAATGGGTATCTTTTTGCCGGCTGCCTCAGCCACAGCACAAACGGCCTCACACAAGGCCTGCGTCAATTCCACATTGCCTATGGTGAACTCCCGCGGGTCTAGCGGGCGGTTGATGCCAGCCAAGTGAAAAACAAAGTCTACCTCCTGCAGCAAGGCGGGTAATTGGGCCACATCATCGCCGCGGGTAAAGCACACCACCTGCACGTCCTTGCGTTCGGCCAAGTGCAATTGCAAGTTTTTGCCAACAAAGCCATTGGCTCCGGTTATCAGCACCTTCATGGGTTATTCCTCAGCCAAAGCGTGTTCGCCACGTGCGATGCGCTGCATAAAGTCCAGTTTGAGCAACAGCGTCTTCATACCTTCTACACCCAGCCGGGTGGTGTTGTGCGAGTTGTAGTCTTCACCGTGTGTGCTTTGGGTGATGCGTTGCTCACCCTGCTCCATAAATTTTGCGTAATTCAAATCGCGCCCATCCGGTGGCACGCAGAAATAGTCGCCCTTGTCTTCCGCACAGGCCATCTCTTCTCTGCTAAGCAGCGCTTCATACAGCTTTTCACCATGGCGGGTGCCAATCTGGCGCACCTCGTGCGCAGGCTTGCCCATCAACTCCAGAATAGCCTGCGTAAGTACCTGCACTGTGGCAGCAGGGGACTTCTGCACAAAAATGTCACCGTTACTGCCATGCTCAAACGCGTAAAGCACCAGCTCCACCGCATCGTCCAGCGTCATCATGAAGCGCGTCATGGTCGGATCTGTGACCGTGATTGGCTTACCCGCCAGCACCTGCTCCACAAACAGCGGGATCACCGAACCTCTAGATGCCATCACGTTGCCATAACGCGTTCCACAAATGACCGTATTGGCGCCCTCCAGGTTGCGGCTGGCGGCCACCATTACCTTTTCCATCATGGCCTTGCTGATACCCATGGCATTGATGGGATATACCGCTTTGTCCGTACTCAGACACACTACACGTTTGACGCCTGCGGCAATGGCGGCCTCCAGAACGTTTTCCGTGCCCAGCACATTGGTACGCACTGCTTCCATGGGATGGAATTCGCATGAAGGCACTTGCTTGAGCGCGGCGGCGTGAAACACGTAGTCCACCCCACGCATGACTTGCGATACGCTGCGGCAATCGCGCACATCACCAATGTAGAACTTGAGTTTCGGACTACTGTAGCGCTTGCGCATGTCGTCCTGCTTTTTTTCATCACGGCTGAAGATACGGATCTCGCGCAAATCGGAATTTAAAAACCGGCGCAACACGGCATTGCCAAAGGAGCCCGTGCCACCTGTTATCAAAAGAGTCTTATCGGTAAACATGCAAGCTCATTAAAATAAGGTTAAATAATAGATGGTAGATTTTTGCTGCATCGCGTTGACGCCCTGTGCAATCACTGACTACCCCGGCGCTGTTGCGCCACCTGAGCGATAAATGCAAATGTGTCACTCGCGCAGCGCTCCCATGAGTAGGCTTGTGCTCTGCACCACGCCAACTCCGCCAATTTCACCCGCAGCGACACATCCAACGCGAGTTTGCGCAAGGCATCGGCCATTGAGGTCGATACCTCTGGATTAAAATAAATGCCGGCCTCAGCCAGCACCTCTGGCATTGGCCCCCGGTCCGAACTGGCTATCGGCAAACCTGCTGCCATGGCTTCGATCAAAATATTAGGCAAATTCTCACAACTCGACGCAAACGCGAATACATCGGCGCGTTGGTAGAAGGCATGCAACGATTCAAAAGGCTCAGCCCCTGACCAGAGTAAAAACTCACGCTTCGGGTCCAACCTGTCCAACAAGGTCCTGAAATCGCGACCATAGTCCCCCCAGGGAGCACCAATAAATCTCATTTCAATCGGGAATCCCTCGGCGCGAAGCTGACTTGCTGCATACGCCACCTCCATCTGGTGCTTATAAGGCATCAAAATCGATACATACAACACCCGAAAAGGATTCCCTACGGAACAAGCTGCAAGTTGCCGTTGAGGGCGTGGCGACTGCAGAAAGCGTGGCTCAATTCCATGGGGAATCAAGGCTGTGGGGTTGAAAATGCCACCCAATGCATTCGAAACGACCGTCTCCGCGTATCGCGTCAAAAAGATCATGCCGTCCGCACGCCGAAACGAACGACTCTGCGTGTGCCGCAGCAGCATCATCTTCAAACGCATGAGGCTAAACCTTCCAAACAGCGCCGCCTCCAATGGTTCAAAGGGCAACATGTTCTGCGACATGGTGACTGCTGGCACTGAGCACCATGACGGCAAGGTTCCGCCAGGAGAAAACAGCACATCGCAACCGGCATCAACCAAGTCCTGAGGCAACTGTAACTGTTGCCCGACCATGCGCCGTGGTAGTGCAGCCTCCACCCACGGCGTACTACGTTTAACCAGCCAGGAGCGTTCCGGCAGCGTTTCGGCGGTGGATTGACAGGTCCACACCGTCACTCTATTGAACCCCGCAGCAACAGGGTCGCCCGCCTGCAACAACTGCGACAGATGCGTCACGCCTCCACCTTGCCGAATATTGGTGGCGTCGATGCCCAGATGCAAACCTGACTGGCCGAGCATGTCAGTTCGTTCCTTTTTGACCTTCGTTCATCGCCACAACGCCTCTACGAACCGGGAACCGCATTCCACAACCCACACAGTGAAGGGTTTGGGGCTCGCGATACAGATCAGTCGCGTGACAGGCAGTGCATCGCAGCAAAGGCAAAAGATCAATAGATGCATTACGACGGCGCTGCGACAACAGGCCACGTAAAAAGTCACGCGTTATTTGGCGTGCACCAGCACCTGCCGTCACCGGCGGAGCAGTACGCTCAACAACAGGCGCCAACCATCCGGCATCGACATCTGGATTCACGATCTCATAAGCAATTCGATTTTTCCAGTAATAGCGCACATGAAACTCAAAGGGGTGCTTGGGAATGAGATCACCTGTGAGGACCGGTTTGACTCTATCCTCGTAGAGTTCAATTACCTCAGGGTCATGCTGCCATGCTTTCTTTTTGCGAATAACTAATTTTTGACCGCGGCAGGTAATCTCCAAGCGGTGATCCATATACGGATTGATACGCTCCATAAATGCATCCGGTACCTCGATATAGCCCGCTTTAGCGACTCGCTGCAACTCCGCCAAAAAGCGCACCGGGTCAGCAGAATGTTCAAGGACATGCGCGGCAATCACAAAATCGAATGCACTGTCCTTGAATGGCAAATTTTCAACAAAACCGAGTACGGTTGGACGATCTGTAGCCAGTGGCACCCAATGGCGTTCGCGGGTTGTCTCATATGCATCTAGCAACACGTTAGCGCGGGGATACGGGTTGCCCCCTGCACCAACCTCGAGGACCAATGCCCGCGAGTCAACAGGCGTATGAAACCGTCGAAGTGCCCACGCTATGGGCTCAAAACCAAGGCGTCGCATGAATGACATAGACGGTGATTCGGGAGAAAGCCTCATGTAGACACCTGCGACTTCTTGATTTCGGCAATCCAGCCAAGCATAGTCCTCATCCTTGAATCCACATCATGGCCGGCGTTCACAACCTTCTGATAACCCCTGTCGGCAACATGCTGACGAGCGCGTTCATCACCGACATAGAACTTTATTTTGTCAATCATTTCATTCTGATTTCTGAAAAAATCCGCCTCAACGCCTTCGCCGTAGAGTGAAGCCACATCGTCCGAGTATTCGGACAACATCAAAGTCTTGGTAGCGGGGATTTCGAAGCACCGGCGCGTGTAGGTGTCTCGATTCAGCTTGGAAAAAAAACACAAGGCAATCTTGGCTCCGCAGAGCGCACGGTTGTAGTCTGCGCCCCAGACCATCTGAGCGGGCGCCAACTGCCGTAGCAGTAAAGACTGAGCCAGCGGCTTGGTCCAATACTTAGTTGGCCCGAACAAGCGAAGACTGAATCCCTGGCGAACAATCTCCTCCAGGTAAGCCAGACGCTGATCGGGCTCGTAGTGACCAATGAATACGACGTCAGCGGCAAACCTCAACTTCTCGTCGTTCGACAATTCAACCGGGTGATTGCGATCAGCCACATACCAAGATCGCATCAACTCGACACGCTTGGCCCCGGCGGATTGCAAGGCATCCACATTCGCGTGCCGGTAGGCTAGCATCAAGTCATAGTGCGGAATCGCAGCCATAAAGTGCCGCCAAAGGTACTTGGGCTGGCTAGGCGCAAACGGATCATCGTTGTTGTAACCAACCAGGAAACAACCCGGGACAGCGGCGCGGACTGCCTGTAAAGCATTTGCATCAATATGAGTGCCACGGTAGACGAACACGACATCGGGCCGAAACGCATGTGCTTTTGCTACAAAATCGCGGTTAATACGAGCGATTTCCGGACCAGCAACATACTTATTTTGCGCACGTTTCAGCAGGCCACCCAAACCGGCGCCAGTATGCGGCTCATATGCAAAATATGTGTGCCATTTGAACTTGTCAATTTCATGTCCCAGTCTGGACAATGCTCGCAAAACTTCTTGTTCATGCAAATCCGAGTGCCAATCCCCAGCAATCAGCACTTTCATCTTTGCCCCTCACGGGCGGCACCAAACCGCGGTGTATACCCCAGCCGTCGTTTGATCATGTTGATGATGCGGTCGGACCGGTCCGGGCCAATCAACAGCAACGTGACGAAATACACATGAAACAAGGGAGAGCGCCAAAGCCCTAGCCTGACGAGGCCCAGTCCATATTTCACAAACACATGCAGCGGACGTTTAGCCTGAATCGACAAAATGGGATAGGCATAGTTGCCGATGTCAGCACGGATGGTTGAATACACATCAAGTTGCGTCGCAGCCCCAACATACTGTGCAATCGCCAGCATGCCCTGCATGAAGTGAATGGAAGATTCTGGCGTTTGGTCATGTGGAACAAACTTGCCCCGCTCTGAGGCACTGTTGCCAAAATCAGGCGGCGTGCCATCACGTCTAAGGGCAATGATCTGCGGCACAAAAACCACGCTACGCTGGGCCAAAACCATCCCAACCAGGTAAAGCTGGTAAAGCAAGGATCCATCAAAGCGGTCGGTCGCGACCGCAATCGCTGCATCTCGATGAATCACCATGCCAGATATCACAACCGAGCGCCGATAGGCCGTAAACACCGCTTGCGCGCCCGCCGGAAATACGTGCTCTTGCGGAAAATAGCGAAACACTTGCTTGAATTGATCGGGACGGCCCTCAAACGAGGCGTAGGTACGCACCACCACACCGCAGTCAGGCTGACGCTGAATCGATGCGGCGATGGATGCCAAAGCACCAACACATAGCAAGTCATCGTTTCCCATGAACACACAGTACTGGCCATTGGCCCGTTCCACTAGACGGCGTATATTGCCGTCGTAGCCAAGATTGATGGTATTTTCTTCGTAATGAATACACCCGGGATGTGTCAGCTGGAACCGCTGTACCACGTCGGCAATGGCAACACGCTCAGGTGAGCCATCTTCACAGATCAGCACATTAAAGTCTTCGAAGTCTTGACTAAGTATGGATTCGAGCAACGGAGCAAGCAAGCCAGCACGGTTGTATGCCGGAATACAGACGGTTAATAGCGGTCGTTGATTCATGGATAAATATTGCGCATAGCAATGGCTAACATAATGAGTGCGAAGAGGCGCCCTCCATTTGCTCGACCCGAAATATGACCGAGTACCAAGCGATGAACTTCATCAAGGTTAATTACATCAGGCAAGCCCTCCATACGTGCCATGAGGCCTTGTTCCCCGTCGTTGCGGAGCCACTCATTGATGGGAATTGAAAAGCCCTGCTTGCGATTGATATCCAAATCTGGTGGCAGCCATTGCCTGGCGAGCAAGCGCTGCAAACGACGGGATTCGTTGCCCTGAACTTTCCAATCTGAGGGAACTTGACCAAAAGCGAACTCGATCAGTCGATGGTCCAGAAATGGCGCGCGCACTTCCAGACTGTGTGCCATGCTGGCGCGATCCACCTTCACTAGAAAATCATCCGGAAGAATGCTGCCAAAGTGGGTGCGCGTCATGCTGTCCAGTGGATCAGAGCCCTGATGAAACAGGTCGCGGAGAAAGTGCTCGGGGGCTTCCAGACCGGCACCCAACTCAGCAGTTGCGTCTGTCTTCAAAAGACGACGCCGCAACCGACTGTCAAAGTATGGACGCCCCCAAATAAGTTGTTGAAATGGCCCACCCCGCAAGGACGCTATCCGGTTTCGTCCACGAACACCTGCTGGCAAATTGGCTGCCGCTGCAGCGGCAGCTTGAAACAGGTGCTGCGGTACCCAACCCCAGCGGCGCGCATCTGCCAAGCTGGTCGTGTAGTCGGAATAGCCTCCGAACAGTTCGTCACCACCGTCACCGCCGAGTGCAACCGTCACATGTTTGCGCGCCAAGCCGAACACCAACCACGCCGGAAGTATGGACGAGTCAGCAATCGGCTCATCTATGAACGGCGCCAACCCATCCAGCAAATCCAAACTCGGCTTGCCTAGCGGCAACACATGATGCCGGGTGCCGAAGTAGCTTGCAACCTTCTGTGCGTGATGTGCTTCATCAAGAGATGACCCAGGCAACGCTATTGTGAATGTCTCGACAGGTGCGCTGCTCACGCGCGCGGCAGCGGCAGTCACCAAACTTGAATCGAGTCCACCAGAGAGCAGGACACCCACCGGAACATCCGCAACCAAACGCAGGCGCACGGAATCTTCAATCAACTCACCGGCCTTCAGGGTCAATTGGACTCCATCAAACTCGGAGCCAAGACGATTCTTCGGTAACTCCCAATACCGAAGAATTTTCAACTCACCTGTTTGGAGATTGAGTCTTCCACAGTGAGCAGCTGGCAGCTTTTGAACACCCTCGAACAAGCACATATTCGCAGGGATGTAGCCTAAAGAAAGATAGTGATTTAGGGACTGCAGGTTGATCTGTTTAGAGTGGTCTAGTGCTTTTAGTTCGGAGGCGAATTGAAATGTTGAATTTGTGTGTACGTAATACAAAGGTTTTTCACCAGCACGATCTCGGGCAAAAAACAATGAAGGTGGTGAAACATCACTCCCTTGATCGTAAATGACGAAAGCGAACATACCATTGAAGCGGCTGAGGCAAGACTCACCCCACGCCCGATAGGCAACTAGCATGACTTCTGTATCACTATCGGTACTAAAGTGATACCCCTGCTGCTGTAATTCGCGCTTAAGCTCGCAGAAATTGTAGATTTCACCGTTAAAAGCAACCACATGGCGACCATCTTCGCTCACCATTGGCTGATGCCCTGCTGGAGATAGGTCGATGACCGCAAGACGGCGATGCCCCAATGCAACTTGACCATCGGGGCTCATCCACAAACCAGCATCATCAGGGCCACGATGCTTGAGCACATCACCCCGGCGGATTAGCGAATATTTGTCAACTCCCGCATCGCGATTGGCAATGCCGTATATACCGCACATTAAACACCCCTCGCCGTTAAGAATGACGAGTAGCCCATTTTGCGCTGCATAACGATTGAGCACTTATGAGTCGACGCATCGTCAATCGAATATATATAGTATTTAATACACATTACCTATTTTTGTCATGCCCATTTAGTAGGATCTTAGACATCTGCCTTCCACCACCTGCAATAGTACGACAATCGTAAATAAAAACCTGTTGAATAACGTCACACTACATCTCGCCCAGGTTACTTAATGTTGGTAGCTTCTGCGCACGCACCATATATCCGTAACACAACAACTCACTGCTGCCGCGATCCTTTTTACTTAACAAGGACAGCATCATTCGCAAAGGAATCGAGGCAGCAAGCATCAGCCAACCCAAAAAGGCGGAAGAATAAGTTTTGCTGACGAAACGGGTACGACTCAGTTCTTGCCCGATGAATTCAAACCAATTTCCATTGGCGGTGATCTGATTAATCTTGATCCCCACGGCTGGTAAATGCTCCTCGTACCAGTAACGATTCAGTCCGGAGGCAAAATGATATGGCGCAAAGTGTGTGAGGGAGCAAAATGGGGCTGTTACCAGCAGGATACCCCCAGGCTTCAGAATGCGCGAAAATTCTTTAATGGCAGCAACAGGATTCGGGATGTGCTCCAGGACCTCGGAACACAAAACCACATCGAACGATTCATCGGAAACGGGGATCGAAACGATATTTGAGACAATGTCAATTCGAGTAGTGTCCCAGGCCCCAGTCTGCAGCGCATTACCATCACCTTTACCTTCGTATTGGCAGAAATCCTGGGAAACGTAATCCAAATGAGCACAATAGGGTTTGAGTCTTAACTCCCCAGCACCGGCATCCAGTATTCGATACCCATTGGGAATGAACTTTAGCGCATTCGCCACCCAATCGATTCGAGCTTTATCGCTGTTTGTTCCGGCTAGTTTCATGATGCTCCTAGTTGTTTATCTTGTCCTAAAGCGTCAGTTGATGAAGCAGTAACGTGTGCAGAGGCATCTATTAAACCGAGGCGAGAAAAGGTTTCCTCCAGTCTACCAGCCCATGTATCTCGCGAAAGCGCTTTTGCATGCCCCGCTGCCGCAACTCGCAACAGGTCTATCGGATGAGCCAAATAGTGATGAATCTTGTGTGCGGCCTCTTCAGGCGTCGCATAGCACTCGATTTCACATCCCTCTTGATAGAGTTGGATAAGATCGGCACAACGATGTGTCAAATAAAGAGCCCCCGACATAGGGGCGTCAAAGTCACGCAATTTCATTGTAAATACATCTTTACAGTGCCCAACTGTGCCAACCCCCAAAATAATTCGTGCGCGCTTGAACAGTGCAGCGGACTGTTCAGCAGTAGCGGGGCCATTAGTCCATCCTGCACCGTAACATTCAACATTGACCCCCCGCTTACTTAGCTCCCGAATAATTCCTTCACGGACCCCGTATTTATTGCCAACAAAAAGCACATCAATATTTCGCTCAGAATTTTCAGATGGACAGAACACAGCCGGATCACTAGCAAGTGGCCAGAAAATTGCCGGACAATCCTCAGCGCCATACCAAGCGCAGGTCTCTGACGAGGTCGTTAGCACTAGATCCGTCACTGAGGCCAAACCGATTGCGCCGAGACGAACCCCACCTTGCGCCCTTCCCCAGTTATCTGGCAAGCGGTCATCCATTGAAATGTTTAGGACAGGAATTCCACGCCCACGCACCCAGGCAAGCGCCTCTTTTGAAATGTAGTTTGCCCACATTTGCCCCATTAGCAAATCGACCGATCCATTCTTCAGCGCGGTTTCAAGTTGTGATTTCAGGGCGCGATCATTCAAGGCGATGATTGTCGGATCGTAGACTTGAACACGCCCCAGCGAATCCCAATACCACTGGCCGTAACTGCCTTTCCAGTTATGAAATTCAATTACCGTCGCGATACGCCTCAAAGCCTGAAGAAAACCGGACTCATCCTGATCTCTATTCGCGCCAACCCAAAAAATCCTAAGATCGCCAGGTTCTTTTGGGTGTTGATCAAGGTTTAGTTGTCGGCGTCGAAATTCATCGATAACCACCTGCTCTTGATATCGAAACGAGCTTTTTTCTGCTTGCTTCTTATAGTGCGTTGCCAATTTCTGCAGGCCAGCACGAAGCTGGCGCGCCTTCAATGCACCATTGACCGCAGCAGGAAAGGGAATGCCGCGCAATTTCGCCTTGATGCGATACAAATAGTTTTTCAAAACTAAAATTTGCATTGTCCCGAGCACCTTAAACCATAGTAAGTTGAAACACCACCATCCTTAAATTTGATATTTTCTACAATATATTTATCATTGAGGCCTACAGAATAAAAAATCGTCACCATTAAATTCAACCTCACCCCAATAAACTTTTTAAATATCTTCTGAAATTATTGACTGCATATTTATCTCAAATAATATATTTGAGATAAATATTATCTATTCGAACAAAACATTATTTATTTGCTTCTTTTACCAGCACAACGATGCATAAAAAATACAAAATTGAAAACAAAACGCCCGCACCGACTATTCCTACAATGCCATACCAATATGAACCTGCGAAGTTCAGCATCACGCCGAACAGAGCCGTAACGATAGTCACAGTCATCATCTCACGTGTTTTCATTTGAGCCAGCAGACTAGATGCCAAGGATTGCCCGGAAGCAAACACGCCGCCGGCAAGAATCATCCACGGCAATAGATAAGAAAAAGAATTGTATTCTTCAGCCACTAGAATTCTAAATATCAACGCATGGAATAAAAGAGTTGCCATAAAAATAAAACAAGTCAAACCAAGAGTCGTCCACGTTAAATACCAACTCAGTTTGTTAACGCCATTATTGCGAGTGCGATCACTGGCATCACCTGCGCGTTGATATAAGATCGGCACTAAGAACTGCATCACCATTCCTGTGATCATTGAAATGGGATAGAAGCCCAATTGATAGAGCACCGCATAGCTGCCCACCTCGTGCATTGTGGAAAATATTTGTAACGACCAACGATCGGACGTCAGTTGCATCCACGTAAAAATACCCCAAATTCCAGATGGCCACGAAAAACCCCATATTTCGCTTTTCCAATTCTTTTCTATATTTGTATTTACTGTAATACTGACAATAATATTCCGAAAGAAAAAGACTTGGGAGCCAAGTACCAGTATGGTTGCAAAGGCATAGCCAATCATAGCCACTGTGCTGGTTGCACCCAGCCAAAGCAGTAAACCTGCGCCGACTAGTGATCTCAGCCAAGAGTCACTTCCCTGATGAAGTGCAACAATCGCTCGTTGACGCGCTGCACTTTGAATACTACTGAGAATCGCGTTACAGCCGCCAAGGGCTGCGAACAACAAAGCGATTATCGTAATGGATACCCATTTTATTTTTCCTGAGAGGGCCATGCCTACTGTGGAAAAAATAGCTATTAATCCAATTACTCCAATTGCATATAACACCAATTTTCTGGCGGCATTCAAATATCCAGAAAGATCGCCATACTCAATAGCTGGAGCATAAAACCTGGTTATCCCTCCACACAATGGGCCCAATATGGTTTGGTTGACCAAGGTGGCAATGGTCATCCCCAATGCAAGCTCCCCATAAGAACTTGGGGAAAGAAGCTCCGTTAACAAACGCACTCCCACCAACGACCCCGTCACCATCATTACCTGGCCAAGGACAATCCAAAAACCCTCCTTAAAAAGTCGTCCGAGCCCCTTGATATTTAACATCACTAGCAGAATCCACGCTGACGGTGGTGGAGGGCTAGAGACCAATCAGTATGAGTATGCGCGCCCACTCCTCGCTGCAACAATAGAGACGGCGCGAACCGCCGGACCATGTTCAGGCGGCTCACGTCGCCCATTCGCTTCAGTTGAAAATTCGCACACGAGGTTAACCGTTCCAGTCCGATGTGTTTGGATTCCGGATCATGATGGTCGTCGAGGTTATCAATGCCAACAACCAAATCAAAACGTAGCAACATTTTTTTTCTGCATGCATGCCGAAGAAACGTGCCTAGCCTGTGACCACACCCTTTAGACATGCTCCCCGCCTTGCAGGCGACCCACAGGGTAGTACTCAAACCCGTATTGATGCATCTGCTCAGGTTCGTAGAGGTTTCGGCCATCGAAAATAACTGGCATCTTGAGCTTTGCCTTGATTTCTTCGAAGTTTGGGCTGCGGAACACCTTCCACTCGGTAACGATCAACAAGGCGTCAGCGGGTTGAACACTGTCTAGTGCGGCCACAGGACTGTCTGCCAGCGTGATGCGTGGCTCGTTGGCATAAAGGTGCTGTGTCTCTTGCATGGCCACTGGGTCATAGGCAGTGACAGTCGCTCCAGCACCCAGCAAATCATCAATAACCTCTACGCTCGGAGCTTCACGCATATCGTCAGTGTTGGGTTTGAAAGCCAAGCCCCAAATAGCAAAATGTCTGCCAGCCAAATCGTTACCAAATCGAGCTTTCACTTTTTGGGAGAGGATATGTTTTTGTAAAGCGTTGGCATTTTCAACCGCGCTTAGCACTTTGAGTTCATGGCCATGGTCGGCTGCGGTCTTGATCAGGGCTTTTACATCCTTGGGAAAACATGAGCCACCGTACCCACAGCCCGGGTAGAGAAAATGGTACCCAATACGCGGATCAGACCCAATGCCCTGACGGACAGACTCAATATCCGCCCCAAGGGTTTCGGCCAAATTGGCCAATTCATTCATAAAGCTAATACGGGTTGCCAACATGGCATTGGCCGCGTACTTGGTGAGTTCAGCAGAGCGCGCATCCATTACGACGAGACGCTCATGGTTGCGTTGAAAGGGCGCATAAAGGGCTCGCATGACAGCAATAGCATGCTTATCATCTGTGCCAACGATGATGCGATCAGGACGCATGAAATCTTCTACTGCTGCGCCCTCCTTTAAAAATTCAGGGTTAGAGACAACGCTAAATGAAATTTTTTCATTTCGCAGTTTCAACTCTTGCGCAATGGTAGCCTGCACTTTGTCGGCCGTGCCCACAGGCACTGTAGATTTGTCTACAACGATTTTATGTTCGGTCATGGTTTGACCAATGGATCGGGCTGCCGCTATGACATATTGCAGATCAGCGGAGCCATCTTCCCCGGGTGGTGTGCCTACGGCGATGAACTGAATGGCGCCGTGGGCTACGGCTTTTTTTACATTCGTGGTGAAGTGAAGACGACCTGCTTCAACATTACGCCGAATCATCTCTAGCAGGCCTGGCTCGAAAATCGGAATACCGCCCTCCACCAACGTGCGAATTTTTTCGAGATCAAGATCCAAACACAAAACATGATTGCCGACCTCGGCCAAGCACGCGCCACTGACCAATCCAACGTATCCAGTTCCAATAATTGTGATTTTCATAGGTAGTATCCACGATACCATTCAACAAATTTTGCGACGCCATCCTTAATAGGTGTATTGGGCTTAAATCCGACCCAGGCGCTCAGTTCATCCGTATTAGCTGCTGTTGCAGGCACATCTCCCGGTTGCAACGGCAAGTAGTTTTTCACAGCCTTCTTTCCAAGCGCAAGCTCCATTGCTTCGATATATTCCATAAGGGGCGTTGGCTGGTTATTTCCAATATTAAATATCCTATATGGCACATTGCTTGTGGACGGATCTGGATTAGCGGTATTAAACATCAAATCTGGTGCTGCAAGTTTATCAACAACCCGGACCAAACCCTCGACGATATCATTTACAAAAGTAAAGTCGCGTGCCATATTTCCATAATTAAACACATCAATGGATTTACCCTCCGTGATGGCTTTGGCAAATAGAAACGGCGCCATGTCCGGTCTGCCCCAGGGTCCGTAGACTGTAAAAAAGCGCAACCCAGTAGTTGGTAATTGAAACAAGTGGCTGTACGTATGTGCCATCAACTCATTGGCTTTTTTTGTGGCTGCGTATAAACTAACTGGGTGATCAACATTGTCATGCTCATTGAACGGTAGCTTGGTGTTACCACCGTACACACTGGAGCTGCTGGCATAAACCAAATGCTCCACACCGTTGTTGCGGCACCCCTCCAGCACATTGGTGAACCCAACCAGATTGGAGTCAATATATGCATGCGGATTAACCAACGAATAGCGTACGCCTGCTTGCGCAGCCAAATGAATAACACGTTGCGGTTTTTCTTGGGAAAACAGAGTACTTATACCGGATTGATCAGCCACATCTAACTTGTGAAACTTGAAGTTGGAATATCCAGCTAGCTGTTCCAGTCGATCCAGTTTTAGGCGAGTATCGTAATACTCATTGATATTGTCGATCCCGAGTACATCATCACCACGAGCCAGCAGACGCTGGCTTACGTGCATACCGATAAACCCGGCACAACCAGTAACAAGAATTTTCATAGAGATGATGGCGCCTTCGTCAGGCAATGTGCTTGGCTCATGGGATTTATGGATAGCTAGCCAAAAAACCCGCATAAGCATTGACCAGCCCCTCATTCAGTCCAACGATTGGCTTCCAACCCAGTGTGTTGAGATTGCGGCTATCCATCCATTTTCTAAGCGTCCCGTCGGGTTTGGTGGCATCAAAACTGATGTGCCCCGCATAACCGACAGCTTGCCTTACCGCGTCGGCCAATTCAAGAATCGTGATATCACTGCCAAACCCCACATTGATATGGCTTTGCATGGGCAGGGTATGCGCCTGGTAGGTCACAACAGGGAGTTGCATGACAAACACACTGGCGGTCGCCATGTCATCCACATACAAAAACTCCCGTCTTGGAGTCCCCGTGCCCCAAATAACAACTTCCGGCGCCCCATTAAGCTTAGCCTCATGAAACCGACGAATCAGCGCAGGGATGACATGGCTATTTTCCGGATGGTAATTGTCCCCCGGACCGTACAGATTGGTGGGCATGACGCTGCGGTAATCGCGCCCGTGCTGGCGGTTATAACTTTCGCAGAGCTTTATCCCCGCGATCTTGGCGACCGCGTAGGGTTCGTTGGTGGGTTCCAGTGGGCCTGTTAGCAAGGCGTCCTCGGCCATGGGCTGTGGCGCCAGGCGGGGGTAAATGCAACTGGAGCCCAAAAACAGCAGTTTTTGCACACCATGGGTGTGGGCGGCGTGGATGACGTTGGCCTGCATCATCAGGTTGTCATAGATAAAGTCCGCCGGATAGGTGTTATTGGCATGGATGCCGCCTACGCGGGCTGCGGCCAAATACACCTGCGTAGGCCGCTCCTGGGCAAAAAACGCATTCACTGCAGCCTGATTGCACAAATCCAGTTCAGCGTGGGTACGGGTGATGAAACTGGCCTGCGACACACCCTGAGCCAACAGCGTGCGCACAATCGCACTGCCGACCATGCCACGGTGTCCGGCAATGTAGATTTTTTCAGGACTCATGGCTGACATTCACGTTATACCCATGGCTTTTGAGCAGCGCATGCTGTTTGGCGTGGGCCAAGTCGTTCGCCACCATTTCTTTGCACATATCTTGTGCGGCAATCTCAGGCACCCAGCCGAGTTCGCATTTGGCCTTGGCGGGGTCTCCCAAAAGAGTTTCGACTTCGGTGGGTCGGAAGTAGCGCGGATCGACCCGCACCACAACATCCCCCACCTTCAGCGCCGGGGCATCGCTCCCCGCAATAGCCAGCACCACGGCGCGCTCCTCTACGCCCTTCCCTTCGAAACCTACGGTGATACCCAGGGCTTGCGCAGACCACAGAATGAATTCCCGCACGCTGTACTGCACTCCCGTGGCAATCACGAAGTCTTGCGGCTGATCTTGCTGCAACATCATCCACTGCATACGCACATAATCTTTGGCGTGGCCCCAGTCGCGCAGGGCGTCCATATTGCCCATGTAGAGGCATTTTTCCAGGCCCTGGGCCATGTTGGCCAAACCACGGGTAATTTTGCGGGTGACAAAGGTTTCACCACGGCGCGGACTCTCGTGGTTAAACAAGATGCCGTTGCAGGCATACATGCCGTAGGCCTCACGGTAATTGACCGTGATCCAGTAGGCATAAAGCTTGGCTACCGCATAAGGGCTGCGAGGATAAAAGGGGGTTGTTTCTCGCTGCGGCGTTTCCTGGACCAAGCCATAGAGTTCGCTGGTGGATGCCTGATAAAAGCGTGTCTTTTTCTCCAAGCCAAGAATACGGATGGCTTCCAACAAGCGCAAAGTACCCATGCCATCTACGTCGGCCGTGTACTCTGGGCTTTCAAAACTGACCGCCACATGGCTCTGCGCCCCCAGGTTGTAGACCTCGTCAGGCTGCACTTGCTGGATGATGCGGGTGAGATTGCTGGTGTCCGTCAAATCGCCATAGTGGAGCGTGAAGCGGGCATTGTCGATATGCGGATCTTGATAAATGTGATCGATACGGTCCGTATTGAACGAACTGGCCCGGCGCTTGATACCGTGAACCTCGTAACCTTTGTCCAGCAAGAGCTCCGCAAGATAAGAACCATCCTGGCCGGTGATGCCGGTAATCAGTGCAACTTTAGGAGAGGAGCTTGGTGAATTTGATGGGGTCATACGCGTAAATTGGAAAGGGCGCCGCAGCACTTCCGATTATCACAGCTAATCCTATTCGGCCAAAAGGCAAGGCAAAGCCGCAAAGCCCCCCGCTCGTAAACTCAACGGCTATGACAGTCAAATAAAGATCAGAAACCACGAAGTTAGAAAGCACCACCTACATCCCAACCGGGTCCGCGCGTACAGTCGAGATTAAGCGCTACATTTCCCTGTGCATCAGGAAACCAGTTTCGCAAATATTACCCCCCTCTTTTCAGGAGTACCCCATGGTCAAAAAGCTGCAGAAATCCAAAACACAAAAAACCGCTGGCGTTCCGTTGCCAGGCTCCGTCAAAGACTCGGCGCAGCAAATCTGGCAAGCGGGTTTGGGTGCCTTCACCAAGGCCCAGGCAGAAGGCGCCAAGGCGCTTGAAACCTTGGTGAAGGACAGCGTCAGCATCCAGCGCAAAACGAAAGCGGCTGCAGAAGAAAAAATTTCCGAAGCTACCAACAAAATGTCCACCATGGCCACCGACATCTCGTCCAAGGCGTCGGGCCAATGGGACAAGCTGGAGAATATTTTTGAAGAGCGCGTGGCCAAGGCCTTGAACAAGCTGGGCGTTCCTTCGGCCAAAGATATTGCTGCGCTGATTGCCCGCATTGACGAGCTGAACAAGGCGGTTCAAAAAATGTCAGCCAAAGCACCAGCGACCAAGGCTGCCCCCGCTAGCGCAGCCGCGCCCAAGACTGCAACGACCAAGGCCAAAGCTGCTGCGCCCAAAGCAGCTCCCAAAACCACAGCCAAGCGCACCGCCCCTGCACGCAAGGCAGCACCGGCGGCAGCCACCCCAGCAACACCCGCCCAAACGGAATAGTCCGCGCAGGCGGCTCAGGACCAATCCTCCAAGGGCGCCAAGGCGCCCTTTTTTTTGCTGCACGTTTTGTCCCGCCACAGAGACCCTTCTTCACTTGTTGCAATGCAACAAAAACAAGCCCGTCGGCGCTCTACACTTTGCACATATGAATGAAAAAATAAATAGGCCACCAAAGATCGCCTTGGCGCTGTCTGGGGGGGGGCCGCTGGGTGCAATTTACGAAATTGGGGCCATGTGCGCCCTGGAGGAATCACTGGACGGTTTGGACTTCACCCAGCTGCACCATTACGTCGGCGTCTCAGCGGGTGGTTTCATCGTGGCGTCATTGGCCAACGGCATCACGCCGCGCGAGCTGTGTGCGTCATTTATTGAAAATGACAGCTCGCCCTCCGAAACCTTTGATCCATCGTGGCTGCTGGAGCCTGCCTACGGTGAATTTGCCCGACGCGGCATCAGGCTGCCCGGATTGATTCTGTCCGCCCTGTGGCATATGACGCTGGGACGCAAGTCCATCGTGCATGCACTGGAACGGCTGGGCCCTGCTCTACCGACCGGCGTATTCTCCAATCGGCAGGTTGATACGCAATTGGCCCGCCTGTTCAGCCGTGAAGGCAGAACAAACGACTTTCGCAAGCTCAAAACCAAACTCACTTTGGTCGCCACCAATTTGGACAGCGGAGAGCCCGCTCCCTTTGGTCGTCCGGGCTGGGACCACATCCCCATATCACAGGCAGTACAGGCCAGCTCAGCCCTGCCAGGCCTGTTTCCCCCGGTGGAAATCGACGACCAGTATTTCGTTGACGGGGCGCTGAAAAAAACCATGCACGCCTCCGTGGCGCTGGAAGAGGGCGTGGACCTCATGATTTGCCTGAACCCATTGGTGCCATTTGACGCCACCGCACCGCGCGTCGCCAAAGTGATGCAACAAGGGCTGCCATCCGAGAAGCGGAGGATTCCGCGCATTGTGGATGGTGGTCTGCCAGCGGTGCTCAGCCAAACGTTCCGCTCCCTGATTCATTCCCGCATGGAATTGGGCATGAAGCAGTATGAGCACGCCTACCCCCATACAGACATCATTCTGATTGAACCAGACCACCGGGACCCGGAGTTGTACCTGGCCAACACGTTCAGCTACGCCCAGCGGCGCCATTTGGCCGAACACGCCTACCAACAAACACGGCAAATGCTGCGCTCCCGCAAGACGGGCTTGTCCGCCAAGCTCGGACGCCATGGCATCCGCTTGAACCACAGTGTGCTGGATGACCCCAAACGGCATCTGTCAGCGCCCGCCAAAGCCAACACCCGACTGGGACGGGCCATTGCAACACTGCAAGAAGTCATGGACGACATCGCCGACGCAGTGGCAGCAGCTGCACGTATCCCGTCCCATTAAGAAGAAATTATGGTCAAAAAAGCCCCCCGCCGCACTGCAGAACGCATCCTTGAAGTCACGCTGGAGTTGTTCAACCGCTTTGGCGAACCCAACGTGTCTACCACCTTGATTTCGGCCGAGTTGGGGATCAGCCCGGGAAATCTGTACTACCACTATCCAGCCAAAGACGAGCTGATCAACTCTCTGTTTGATCGCTACGAAAAATCACTCAACGACCTGCTCAACGCCAGCGACGATGTGCGCGATGTCGAAGATGCCTGGTTCTTCATGCACACGCTCTTTGAGCTGATTTGGGAACACCGGTTTCTGTACCGCGACCTGAATGACCTGCTGAGCAAGAACCGACGGCTTGAGACCCATTTCCAATCGGTACTGAAAAACAAGACACGGTCTGTCAAGGCTTTGCTGGACAGCATGAGCCGTGCGGGCGCGGTACGGATTGACTCCCGCGAAGTGGAGGCCACGGCCACCAGCATGGTCGTGGTACTGACCTACTGGTTGAGCTTCGAGTATGTTCGGGACCCGCGCAATGCGCTGGAGCCCGGAAGTGCCCAGGCCGCCCTGATGCGCGGGGCGCACCATGTACTGAACCTGTTGGTGCCTTACCTGGAGGCCGAGCAACGCACCCATTTGCAAAGACTGGCTGGCGCTTACACCGCGTCTTAGGCGCACCGAGGAGACCGCTACGATGGCCATTTGGACCACATTCATCCACGCCGACGACTATCCGTTTGATCCCGCTGGCGTCAAGAAAAACTGGAAGCGTCTTCACGCAGGCGACCAGGAGCCTTTGCCCAAAGACAAGAATGTGCTGGCCGCATGGGCACTGTTCCACAGTGGCCAGTTTCAGGAAGCCGTAGAGACAGGGCTGAAAGCCGGTGCCGCTGGCACCACTGTGGCCAACAAGGCCGCCTGTATCTATGCGAATTATCTGGAGCCCAACGAAAAAACCAAGCTGACCCTTTTCATGCAGGTGGCCGAGCGTGCTGCAAGCCAAGCCAGCGCCGAGCCCGACAACGCCAACGCGTATTACTGGCAAGGCTACGCCCTGAGCCGCTACAGCCAAGGCATCAGCGTGGCCAAGGCACTGGCGCAAGGGATTGGCCGCAAGGTCAAATCTGCCATGGAAACCTCCATTCGCCTGCAGCCGCGCCACGCCGACGCCCACATCGGCCTGGGTGCATTTCACGCCGAAGTGATTGACAAAGTGGGTGCCTTGATAGGCAACATGACGTATGGCGCCAAAAAAGAAACCAGCCTGAAGCTGTTTCAGCAAGGACTGAATCTCACGCCAGCATCCACCGTCGCGTTGATTGAATACGCCAATGCGCTGGTCATGCTGGAGGGCGACAAGGGCCTGGACGAAGCCACACGCCTGTACGAGCAAGTCGCTCGCGCGCAAGCCATGGACGCCATGGAGCGCTTGGATATTGAAATGGCGCAGGCCGAGCTGGCCAACTAAGCCAGCACACTGGCCTGGGCGGGATCGCTGAGCCCTACTCCCCCCACGGCAACATCAAGGTGAGCAAGGCCAGTTTGGCAAACTCGGGCTCAAACTGGTCGATGATTTCTTGGGGGTTCGGGCACAGGGTGGCGTCGGACACCACACCAAACTGCACGCCGCCTCCGTAGCTCAGAATGGAGATTCCCAGGCCGACCGTACCGCTCTGCGGCACCCAAAACAAGGTTTCTTCCAGCGTTGCGCCACAAATTTTCAGTTTGGCACCCGGCCCCGGAACATTGGTCAGGACCGCCGTGGTCTTCCTGGAAAACAAGCCCAGCATGGCATCTTGCGTGGACTTGTTAAGCAAGCCCGCCACCGCCAGCAAGCCAAAGGCCAGCAAGGGTTGCAGACTGCCCTTGAGCTCGCGCATCCGCTTACGCACTTCATAGAGGCGCTCCACCGGGTTATCCAGCCCAATGGGCAGTACCACAGGCGCCAGTCCAAACTGGTTCCCCAGCTTGTATGCCTGGTCCAATGGCCGCAGGTTCACCGGCACCATGGCGCGGACCTCCTTGTCCAGAACGGCCTCGCCGTGTTCCCGCAGGTAATTGCCAAGGGCTCCGGCCACACAACTCATCAGCACATCGTTGACAGAGCAATTCAGGGCCTTGCCGACCGCCTTCACTTCGACCAGGGGTATCGGTGCGCACCAGGCCACGCGTTTGGCTTGGCCGGGGGTGCCTTTGAGCTGGGTCGGCGAATCGTCGGGCATCAGCGCCAACGCCGCCAGATCACTGGCGGCATGGAATGCCAGCCTGGCCAAATCTATCGACTCATGCACCCCCTTTTCCATTCCCTTTTGGGGGTCCATCAGCAAGTCCAAGGACCGTACGACCCCCTCGCCAGCCGCCCCCAGGGCGCGCACCGCCATATGGGTCAGGGGCTTGAGCAAAGCGTCGGCAATCCAATCTTCGGCCCCTTCAAGCCCCGTGCGCCGGGCATCGCAATGGGGTGCCTCGGGAGGTGGCGAGCCGCCGTCCACCAGGGACTGCATCACCGAAACCAGGGCAATGCCGTCGGCAATGCAATGGTGGATACGTACCAACAAGGCCGCCCCACCCTTGTACTGTTCCACCAGATGGAACTGCCACAGCGGGTGTTGCTTGTTCAGCGGCTCCATGGTCAGCTGGGCCAGGCGGTTTTGCAAGGCTTCTTGCTCTCGTCCGGCGGGTTTCCTGGGCAACTTCTCGACCACCAGGTGGTTAGCCATATCAAACCTGGGGTCGTTCACCCAGGTGGCACCGCCCGGGTCCTCCACTGCACACTGCACAAAGCGTGGGTACTTGAGCAAGCGCTCCTCAATCCGGCAACGCAAATCTTCATACCGGATGCCGGGCTGGATCACCCATACTCCGACGATCATCATGAGGTTGGACGGTGAATCCATGCGCAACCAAGCCGTATCGACCTTGCTCATGCGTTCGCCATGCAGCCCCAAAGCCCCCACTACGGCATCGGTCACATGGTGTTGCACCCCCTTTGCCGTTTTGCGCGCAGCCCGGGATACCTTGGGGGCGATTTTTTGGGCAATCACTCGGGTCACCATGCAAACTCCAGAACAAAGGGAAATCGGTAGAAAGGGCAGGCATTTCACAAACGCTTGGCCTGCCGCACTATTTTGCAGGCAAAACGCACCGTAAGATATGGGCCGGACACCCAGACTCGTCGGGTGTTGACCCTTGATCACTCTCTCAATCAAACCCAACGGAGAAACCCATGGCAGATCTGAAAAAGAAATTCGAAGCCGCAGTTGCAGGCTCCAAAAGCCTGACAGAGCGTCCCGACAACGGCACCTTGCTCAAAATCTATGCGCTGTACAAGCAAGCGACTGCCGGTGACAACACCGAAAAGAAACCCGGATTCACCGACATGGTGGGGCGCGCCAAATGGGATGCCTGGAATGGCTTCAAAGGCACCTCGGACAAAGACGCCATGCAACAATACATCGACCTGATCGAATCTTTGAGCTAATCAGGCCGAAGCCCGCATGGATACTGCGCAAGCTGCTATTTAATTTATAGCAACTGCGCAGTCTCATTTTTTCTTGGAGCTCGGCTTTTTTACAGCCTTGGCCGCCAGCAAACCATCCAGATTTTTGACGATCTCGGCTTCAATGCGGTTCTTGAAAGCGCCCAGCAAAAAACCCAGTTTGGCGTCCAGTTCAAAGTGGTCGGCCAGCACTTTCAAAGTGCCGTTGACCCCCGACCGGGTGAAGGTCACCACATCCGACGTGTCACCTTCTTCATAGGTGCATTCCATGTCAAACTCCTCCTCCACCTGCTCGGCCCATTTGAATGCGACCTTGCGCGCGGCCAACAGCCCCAGGGTGTGTTCACGCCGTATGTGAAGATTTGCCACCACCGTTCTCCTTCAGTTTTATGTATAAATTTAAATCCAAGGTCACTGGCGACCTCATCATGCTGGAACCCAACGGTCGGCAAATACTGAACATCATTGGCAAGGACGAATCCGCAGCGACCCAAGGCATTTTATTGCCCGAACACATGCAGGCCGCTATTGTGGCGTTGGAAAACGCAATCGCACAAGACGAAGCGGCCCGGCAGGCACGCGCCAAGCAGGCCCAGGACCAAGGGGAAACGCCTCAGCGCCCCGAAGGGATCTCGCTGCGCCTGCGTGCAACCCCCTTCATCGCCATGCTCAAACGCTGCCAGCAAGCGGACAAAGAAATCGTCTGGGGGGTGTAGGCCACCCCGTGGCGGCACCGCCGGGCCTATTTGTAGCTGCGCGCGTCTTCGATCACCCGGCCATCGTTGGGCAAGGTACCCGGCAACAGCATCTCGACATGGCCACGCAATTTGGTGACATCGCGAATGGCCTCGCCAATTTTGGCCGCCAGGTCATCCGGCCCGCTGCAGGCGGTTTCCACCTGCAAGGTCATGACGTCATTGGCCATCTCACCGCTGACCACCAGGCGCGCCCGCGCCACCTCGGGAAAGCGTTTGACAATGTCATCCACCTGCTTGGGGTGCACAAACATGCCGCGAATCTTCGTCGTCTGGTCGGCGCGGCCCATCCAGCCTTTGATGCGGACATTGGTGCGCCCCGTGGGGCAAGGCCCCGGTAGCACCGCCGACAGATCACCGGTTCCAAAACGGATCAAAGGGTAGCCTGGGTTGAGGGTGGTCACCACTACCTCCCCGACCTCCCCCGGCACCACCGGGTCACCGGTGCCAGGACGCACAATTTCCACAATAACGCCCTCGTCCAGCACCAGGCCTTCGCGCGCCACGGTTTCATAGGCAATCAGCCCCAGGTCCGCCGTGGCATAACACTGGTAGCCCGCAATGCCGTGTGCCATAAACCAGTCCCGCAGGCTCGGAGGATAGGCCTCGCCACCGAACATGGCCTTTTTGACACTGGGCAGTGCCACGCCCATGGCCATGGCCTTTTCCACAATGATTTTCAGAAAACTGGGGGTGCCGATATAGCCCGACGGCTGCAGCTCGCGCATGGCTTGCACCTGTTGTTCAGTTTGCCCGGTGCCACCGGGAAACACGGTACAGCCCATGGCATGGGCGCCGGTTTCCATCATGGAGCCGGCCGGCACAAAGTGGTAGCTGAAACTGTTGTGGATCAGCTCCCCCGAGCGAAAACCCGCTGCGTGCATGGAGCGCGCCATACGCCAGTAGTCCCGTGCAGTCCCTTCCGGTTCGTAAATCGGACCCGGGCTGGCGAACACGCGGGGCATGGCGGCGCCAAAACCCAGGGTGCTGAAACCACCAAACACGTCGCCGCTGGCCACCGCACCCGGCTGCCGGGCCCGTGCGGCCTGTTGCAGCGCTTGCAACTCGTGCTTGCGAACCACCGGCAACCGGGCCAGCGCTGCGCGGTCCATCACCGCCAGGGGATTGACATGCGCCAGCAGGGCGGCAAAGGCCGCAGAAGACTTTTGGGCGTGCCCCACCTGCGCAGGCAGCGCCGCCATCAAAGCGGCTTCACGCAGCGCCGGGTCACGCGCTTCCAGCGCGTCAAAATGAGAATTCGCCATGGAACAAAGCCTCCTCTAAGCCAACCACCGTTTGCGGCGCTTGTAGCTCTTCACATCCTTGAAACTCTTGCGCTCGCCCCCACCCATGCCCAGGTAGAACTCCTTGACGTCTTCATTGGTGCGCAAATCCTGTGCCGCGCCGTCCATCACCACGCGGCCAGACTCCATGATGTAGCCATAGTCGGCGTACTTCAGGGCCATATTGGTGTTCTGCTCGGCCAGCAAGAAGGTGACTTTTTCCTTGGCATTGAGGTCTTTCACAATCTCGAACACCTCTTCCACAATTTGCGGCGCCAGACCCATGGACGGCTCGTCCAGCAACACCATGCTGGGGTTGGCCATGAGGGCACGGCCGATGGCGCACATCTGCTGCTCGCCGCCCGAGGTGTAGGCGGCCTGGCTGGTGCGGCGCGTTTTCAGGCGGGGAAAGTAGTTGTACACCTTCTCCAGGTTGGCGGCCACTTCGGCGCTGCTATTGCGGGTGTAGGCGCCGGTCATCAGGTTCTCTTCAATCGTCAGGTGGGCAAAGCAGTGCCGCCCTTCCATGACCTGCACCACGCCACGGCGCACCAGATCGGCGGGCGACAGGTTTTCAATGCGCTCACCGCGCAGCTCGATCGACCCCTTGGTCACCGCGCCACGCTCACCGGCGAGCAGGTTGGAGATGGCCCGCAGCGTGGTGGTCTTGCCCGCCCCATTGCCCCCCAATATGGCCACGATGCCGCCTTCGGGCACCTGCAGGGACACGCCCTTGAGCACCAGAATCACGTGGTTGTAAATGACCTCAATCCCGTTGACGTTAAGAACGATTTTTTTCGTATCACTCATAGTGGTAGTTCCATTCAAACCAAATGAAAGACCCGCACCGCGGCCCTTTCATTTGGCGGCTCCCAAAAGCCGCAGCCAACGCCCCCCAACCCCAAGGGCGAGCGCAGCAAGCCCCTTTCCAGAAACACCGCGGGACCGGCTTCGCCGGACCGCTGGTGTTGCCCCCTGCAAGGGGGAAAGCGGCCACACGCAGTGGGCAAGCCGGGGGGTGTGCCCTACTAACTCTGGCAATCCGCAGGGGTGCGGGGTGTCAGCTTCTTGTCGGTTGCGTACTTGGCAGCCGTGGTTTTGACCAGGGGTTTGAGAACCTGTTCATCGGCCTGCAGCCAATCCGACGAGAAATTCCACTTCTTGCCGTCCCAGGTGTGCACCCGTGCCCAGTTGGAACCCATATGGTCAGCACAGGAGGTGCTGATCGGGCGCATCACGCCCGCAAAGCCCAGGGCATCCAGCTTCTTCTGGTCGAGTGCCAGGTTTTCATAGCCCCAGCGCGCTTGTTCGCCACTGACCCACTTGCCTTTGCCAAAGCGCTCCTGCGCGCGGCGCACCCCCTCCACGGCCAGCATCGCGCTCATGGCGCCGCGCATATACAGCACCTGCCCCACATCTTCCTTGGGCCCGGCACCCTCGCCTTTGGCATGGACCTTTTCGAGGATTTCTTTCACCACAGCGGATTGCGGCTCAGCACCGTGCTGCATGGTGACCGCGTTGTAGCCTTTGGCCCCATCGCCCACGTCCTTCACATCGGGCTCGGCACCGGACCACCACACACCGTACATCTTTTCACGGGGATATCCGGTGGCCTGCGCTTCTTTAAGGGCGGTGGAATTCATCACACCCCAGCCCCACAGCAACACGTAGTCAGGCCGGGCCTGACGCACCTGCAGCCAGGTGGCCTTCTGGTCCACGCCAGGCGCGGTCACCGGCAGCAATTGCAGGTTGAAGCCGTGCATGGCTGCGCGCTCCTGCAGCAAAGGAATAGGCTCTTTGCCATAAGGTGAATCGTGGTAAACCAGGGTGACCTTCTTGCCCTTGAGCTTGTCCAGTCCGCCTTCCTTCTTGGCAATGGTCTGGACCAGTGCGTCAGCCGCCAGCCAATAGGTGCCAGCCAGAGGGAAGTTCCATTTGAAGACGGTTCCGTCCTGGCTCTCGCTGCGGCCATAACCGGCGGTGATCAAGGGGATCTTGTCGCCAGGGGCTTTTTCGGTCAGTGCAAAGGTGATTCCGGTGGACAGGGGCTGAAACACCGTAGCTCCGCCATTTTTGCCCTTGAGCCGCTCGTAGCACTCCACACCGCGCGCGGTGTCGTAGCCTGTTTCACACTCCTCATAAATGACCTTCACCCCGTTGATACCGCCACGCGCGTTGGTGAGCTTGAGGTAATCGGAGTATCCATTGGCCCATGGCACGCCGTTGGGCGCATAGGGGCCGGTGCGGTAAGGCAGCCCCGGAAAGAACTGCTCCTTGGCCTGGGCAAACGCGCCAGCGCCGGCGGCGGCCAGCACACTGGCCAGAACGATGTTGCGAAGTTTCATGAAAGTCTCCTAAAGTTCGGCATTGGTATGCCTGTGGTTAATGAACGAACAACGCGGCAAAAAACTCAGTGCGGGAAGGGCCACAGGCGCAGCTTCTGCTTGGACAAGGCCCACAGTTTGGCCAAACCATGCGGCTCCACGATCAGGAACCACACAATCAAGGCGCCAAAAATGATCAACTCGGCGTGCGAAATACCGGCGGTGGAAATCTCCACCCCCACCAGGCGCCCCAGCAAGGGCAAAAACTGGTTCAGAAAAATCGGCAGCACCACAATGAAGCCCGCACCAAAGAAGCTGCCCATGATGGAACCCATGCCGCCAATGATGACCATGAACAGCATCTTGAAGGACAGGTCCACCGAGAAGGCGGCCGGCTCCCAGGCCCCCAGGTAAACAAAGCCCCACAACGCACCGGCGATGCCCACGATGAAGGAGCTGACCGCAAAGGCGCTGAGCTTGGCGTACATGGGGCGAATACCGATCACCGCAGCGGCCACGTCCATGTCGCGGATGGCCATCCATTCCCGGCCTACTGCGCCACGCACCAGGTTTTTCGCCACCAGAGCCAATACCACCAGGATGGACAGGCACAAAAGGTACTTGGAGATGGGGCTTTCAATGGGCATGCCAAACACCTGCAGTCCCGACACCGAAACCGATCCCGAGGGCGCGTCATTGGTAAACCACTTGATGCGCAAGAACATCCAGTCGCTGAAAAACTGTGCTGCCAGGGTCGCCACCGCCAAATACAGCCCCTTCACGCGCAGGCTGGGCAGCCCGAACAAAATACCGAAAACGCTGGAGCACAAGCCGCCCAACACCAAGGCCAGCAACAAAGGCATGCCCGGAATGCGCACAAAGAAATTGAAGGCGGCATAGGCCCCCACCGCCATGAAAGCCCCCGAACCCAGGGAAATCTGTCCGCAGTAGCCCACCAGAATGTTCACCCCCAGCGCGGCCAGGGACATGATCAGGAACGGAATAAAAATGGCGCGGAACATGTAGTCGCTGCCCACCAGGGGCACCACCACGAACGCTGCGGCGATCAGCAGCAACACCGCCCAGCGGTCCTGCGCAATGGGGAAGATCTGCTGGTCTGCGCCGTAGCTGGTCTTGTACTGGCCGTTTTCTCTATAGAACATATTGCTTACTCTCAATCAGTTGAGGACAGTGCTTGCTCAGCGAACGCCTGGCTACGCGGCTGTCCCACAAATTCTTACGATGGTCAAACACGGTCAATGATTTTTTCGCCAAACAAGCCCTGGGGCCTAAACAGCAGAAACACCAGGGCCAGCACATAGGCAAACCAGATCTCGATACCACCGCCCACATAGGGGCCAAGGAACACCTCGGACAATTTTTCGCCGACGCCAATGATCAGCCCGCCCACAATGGCGCCCGGCACGGAGGTCAAGCCACCCAAAATCACGACCGGCAGTGCACGCAGCGCCACCGTGGTCAGCGAAAACTGCACCCCCAGTTTGCTGCCCCAGATCATGCCGGCCACCAGTGCCACCACGCCCGCCACACACCACACAATGACCCAGATGCGGTTCAGGGGAATACCGATACTTTGTGCCGCCTGGTGGTCGTCCGCCACCGCCCGCAGGGCGCGGCCGGTGGCCGTTTTCTGGAAAAAGACGCTGAGCAGGGCCACCAGCACGGCGGCGATGACGGCCGCATACAGGTCTTCCTTGTTGATCAGGACACCGCCTTCAAACATATTTTCAAAGGCGAAGATGGGGTCTTTGGGCATGCCAATGTCGATCTTGTAGATGTCACTGCCAAAAATAGTCTGGCCAATGCCGTCCAGAAAATAGCTGATGCCCAGGGTGGCCATCAGCAAGGTCGTGCCTTCCTGGTTCACCAAATGGCGTAGCACCAGGCGTTCAATCACCCAGGCCACCACAAACATCAGGGCACCGGCCCCGACAAACGCCAAGGTATTGGCGGCAATGGGATGGGTGATACCCGTCATGGCCGGAATCCACTCCGCCAGGCGCGCCATGGACAAGGCGGCAAACAGCACCATGGCCCCTTGCGCAAAGTTGAACACGCCCGATGCCTTGTAGATCAGTACAAAGCCCAGTGCCACCAGGGAATACAACATGCCGGCCATCAGGCCACCCAGCAATGTTTCAAGAAAAAATGCCATGCTAAATGCTCCCCCCCGTTGCTTGCTCACTGCGTGTAGCCGCATCCCCCCCCAAGGGGGCGATGCCAGAGGCCCGGCAAAGCCGGTTCCACGGCATCCCTGAAAGACGCCCCTGCGGCGCGGTCTGTGTTTGTATGTACATGGTTATTGCTCGTTCAGTGTGAAGTGCCTAAGTAGGCGCTGATCACTTCTTCGTTGTTGCGTACTTCGTCGGGGGTTCCATCCCCGATCTTCTTGCCGTAGTCCAGCACCACCACGCGGTCGGAGATGTCCATCACCACGCCCATGTCGTGTTCGATCAAGACCACGGTGGTGCCGAATTCGTCGTTGACATCCAGCACAAAGCGGCACATGTCCTGCTTCTCTTCCACATTCATGCCCGCCATCGGTTCATCCAACAGCAGCACCTGCGGCTCCATGGCCAGCGCGCGACCCAGGTCCACCCGCTTTTGCAGGCCGTAGGGCAACTGGCCCACCGGGGTTTTGCGGTAGGCCTGGATTTCCAGGAAGTCGATGATGCGTTCCACCGCCTCGCGGTGCTGGAACTCCTCGCGCTGGGCGGGGCCGATGCGCAGGGCCTGCATCAGCAGGTTGCTTTTGATCTTGAGGTTGCGCCCGGACATGATGTTGTCCAGCACACTCATGCCCTTGAACAGCGCCAGGTTCTGAAAGGTGCGGCCAATGCCCATGGTCGCCACCTGGTGGCTGTCCATGTGTTTGAACTCCTTGCCACGGAAAGTGATGGAGCCCTGCTGGGGCGTATAGACACCGTTGATGCAGTTGAGCATGGAGCTCTTGCCTGCACCGTTGGGTCCGATGATGGAGCGGATCTCGTGTTCGCGCACATCAAAGGAAATGTCGGTCAGCGCCTTGACGCCGCCGAAGCTCAGGGAGATGTTGTGGACGGCAAGAATGACGTCGCCGATTTTTTTAGTTGCCATGGTGCTTAAGTGTTGCTTTGCGGGACAGACCGCGGCTACGCGGCGCGAGCAAGCCCTGTCCTCAACTGATCAGAGGCCTTGACCGGGGTGAATGTCCTGGCGTCGTCCAGCCGTAGCGTGGCACTGACTCTGCCGGTGCGCCCGTCTTCGAACTTGACCACGGTTTCGATGAACTGCGATGTTTTTCCGCCGTACAGGGCATCGATCAGCACGTCGTACTTCTCGGCAATAAAGCCCCGGCGGACCTTGTTGGTGCGGGTCAACTCGCCGTCGTCGGCGTCCAGCTCTTTGTGCAGCACCAGAAAACGGCTGACCTGCGATCCCGCCAACATGGTGTCCGCGCTGAGGTCGGCGTTGACTTTCTCGACACACTCCTTGATCAACTGGTACACCTCGCTTTTTTGCGCCAGATCGGTGTAACCGGCATAGGGCAGGTTGCGCCGTTCGGCCCAATTGCCCACGGCGTCGAAGTCGATGTTGATCATGACGCAGACCTTTTCACGGCCATCCCCATAGGCCACGACCTCTTTGATGTGCGAGAAGAACTTGAGTTTGTTCTCCACATACTTGGGGGCGAACATGGCGCCATCGTTGGCACCGCCCTTGATGCGGCCCACGTCTTTCACACGGTCAATGATCTTAAGGTGGCCGTGCGCGTCAATAAAGCCGGCATCGCTGGTGTGGTACCAGCCGTCTGCGCTGAGCACCTCGGCGGTGGCTTCCGGGTTTTTGAAATATTCCTTGAGCAAGCCCGGGGATTTGACCAAAATTTCACCGTTGTCAGCCACCTTGATCTCCACCCCGACGCAGGGCACGCCCACGGTGTCGGCACGTGCTTCGTGGTCGGGCTGCAGGCACACGAACACAGCGGTTTCGGTGGAGCCGTACAACTGCTTCAGGTTGATGCCGATGGAGCGGTAGAAGGTAAACAAATCGGGGCCGATCGCCTCGCCTGCGGTGTAGGCCACCCGCACCCGGCTGAACCCCAGGTTGTTGCGCAGGGGGCCGTAGACCAATCCATTGCCCAGGGAGTACAACATGCGGTCCATCAGGCCGACATCCTTGCCATCCATCAGCGCGGGGCCGACCCGCTTCGCTACGTCCATGAAGTAATGGAACATGCCGCGCTTGAGGGTACCCGCGTCTTCCATGCGGATCATCACGCTGGTGAGCAGACCTTCAAACACCCGCGGCGGGGCAAAGTAGTAGGTGGGGCCGATTTCCTTGAGGTCGATGGTGACCGTAGCGGCTGATTCGGGGCAATTCACCACGTAGCCGCTGACCAGCCACTGCGCATACGAAAAAATGTTTTGCCCAATCCAGGCCGGAGGCAGGTAGGCCAGCACTTCATCCGCGCCGGTCAACTTGTCAAAGTCGGCACCGGCCTTGGCGCGGTTGAGCAAGCTGTTGTGGGTGTGCACCACCCCTTTGGGGTTGCCGGTGGTGCCCGAGGTGAAGAACATGGCCGCCACGTCATCGGGCTTGGCCTTGGCTGCCTCGGTGCTCAGAAAGTCCGGGTGCATGACGGAAAACGCTTTGCCCGAGGCCAGCAGCTCATCCACCGAGGCCAGCCCCGGCTCGTCGTAGTTGCGCATGCCACGGGGGTCATCAAAAAAGAGGTGCGCCAGTTGCGGGCATTGCTCGCGAATTTCGAGCAGCTTGTCGACCTGCTCCTGGTCTTCCGCAAAAGCAAAACGCACATCGGCGTTGTTGATCGGGAAGATGCACTCCAGCGCCGCCGCATCCTGGTACAGGGGAATGGGAATGGCCCCCAGCGCTTGCACGGCCAGCATGGTGGCATACAGGCGCGGGCGGTTGGCCCCCACCACCACCATGTGCTCCCCGCGACACAACCCCGCCTGGTGCAGGCCCGCGGCCAGGTGCTGCACCATAGTGGCCATATCGGCCCAGGAGAGCGATTGCCAAATACCGTATTCCTTTTCGCGCATGGCGGCAGCCGTAGGGCGGCTGCTTGCATGCTGCAGTAAAAGTTGAGGAAAAGTCGTTTGCATCCCGAATCCTTGTCACCGTGTCTCGCCCGTCATAAGCCCTGTTGCATGCAAAAGGGCGCTGGTATGGCCGCAATTATTAGCCACGAGTTTGACGTCAAGTTGTCATTTGAACGACAATTCACGCAAAACTCAGTAGGTGTTTTCCCTTCACTTATCGCCAACTTACAGCGCTTCGCCATCACTTGCCCATGCACCCCGACAATCCGCTCTACCAACGCCGCCGCAGCCCTACAGCGACCGAACTTGACGCCATTCCGTGGATTCAATTGCTCGCAGCACCTGAGCGCGAGCGCGCGGTGGACGACCTGAAAATCGCCGATGCCTGCCCCGGCGACTACATCTGCCGCATGGGCCGCCCCGTCACCTACTGGTTTGGCGTGGTGGATGGCCTGCTCAAGATGAGCAGCGACACAGCAGAAGGCCAGACCATGACCTTCACCGGCGTCCCGCCGGGCGGCTGGTTTGGCGAAGGCACCGCCATGAAACGGGAAACCTACCGCTACAACATCCAGGCCCTGCGCAAAAGCCTGGTTGCGGGTTTGCATGTGGACACCTTCCACTGGCTGCTGGACCACTCGATTGGCTTCAACCGCTTTGTCATGAACCAGCTCAACGAGCGCCTGGGCCAGTTCATCGCGGCGCGCGAAATCGACCGCATGACCAATCCCAATATCCGCGTGGCGCGCAGCCTGGCCACCCTGTTCAATCCGGTGCTCTACCCCGGCGTGGGGGCGGTGCTACGCATCACCCAGCAGGAACTGGCCTACCTGGTGGGCCTGTCGCGCCAGCGCGTGAACGAGGCGCTGACCGTGCTGGCCGAGCAGGGCTCCATCCGCGTGGAATACGGCGGTTTGCGGGTGCTGGACCTGCAGGCCTTGCGCTCCCAGGTTTTTCAAGGAAAATAGGCCCAAAGCCCCCGTAAAATATGCGCAAGCAGCTACGAAATTTATAGCAAATGACCGATTCAACCGATTCCAACCGCCCTCCCGTATTCCGCCGCGCAGCCCCCCCACCAGGGCGCGCGCCCAGCCCCCGCGCGGGCCTGCCCGCAGGACAATCCAACACGGCGGCCCTCGGTCCCAACGGCACACTGCGGCTGAACAAACGCATGGCCGAACTGGGCCTGGCGTCCCGGCGCGAGGCCGACGAGTGGATTGCCAAGGGCTGGGTCAAGGTCAACGGCGAAGTGGCCACCATGGGCATGCAAGTCAACCCCAATGTGCGCATCGAGATCCACAAGCAGGCCCAGGGCCAGCAGGCCAACCAGGTCACGGTGCTGATCAACAAACCCCTGGGCCTGGTCAGCGGCCAGGCCGAAGACGGCCACCTGCCCGCCATCACCCTGGTGCAGCCGCACAACCGCTGGGACGAGGACAACGCCCGCTTCTTCTTCCACCCCAAACAACTGCAAAGCCTGGTGCCCGCCGGGCGGCTGGACATCGACTCCACCGGCCTGCTGGTGCTCACGCAAGACGGCCGCGTGGCCCGTCAGCTGATTGGTGAAGAGGCAGTGATGGAGAAGGAATATCTGGTGCGGGTGGTCTACACCGGCACCGAAAACGCGGCCGCCGCCAATTCCGCCGCGGCCACCTACGGCGGCAAACCCACGCAGCTCAGCCGCATTGACGACGACGACCCGGTGAGCACCGATGTGCAGTCGGTTTTTCCGGCCGACAAGCTGCGCCTGCTGCGCCACGGACTGAGCCTGGACGGCCAGGCCCTGAAGCCCGCCAAGGTCACCTGGCAAAACCCCGAGCAATTGCGCGTGGTGCTGACCGAAGGCAAAAAACGCCAGATCCGCCGCATGTGTGAACTGGTGGGCCTGAAGGTGGTGGGCCTCAAGCGGGTGCGTATCGGCAATGTGATGCTGGGCAACCTGCCCCTGGGCCAATGGCGCTACCTGGCGCCACACGAGCGGTTTTAACGCCCTGGGCCGTTACAAGCCCGTGGGCACCGTGTCTTCAAAATCCGGGCCTTGGGGTTCATCGTCTTTGCAGGCATCCTCGGCCCTGACCAGATCTTCCCAGCGGCTCCAGGCCGTGTCTGTATTGCTCTCCACCACCTCGGGCTGTGGCAAGGGGTCCAGGAGCGGATCGTAGGTTTTGACCGTTGTTGCAGATGGAGCCGCGGGGTTCGAATCAGTCGGGTTCATGGTGGTAACTCCTCAACGTCCTGCGATGGGCCAAAATGTAGACGATCCCGAACGCCACCGGGGTCTCGCATGGTATTACCCCTGCGCCGGACTCCAATTTGAATCCGCCAGGGGGCTCTTGAATCCCGCCCCTATCGCCCATAATTGCGGGTTGACCGCGGCACAGTCTTTGCGCGCGGAATCCGTTTTTTTGAGACCTTTCTTTACCCATGACCAAACAAACCCATTCCTTCCAGGCCGAAGTTGCACAGTTGCTGCACCTCGTCACCCACTCCCTGTACTCCAACAAGGAAATTTTTCTGCGCGAGCTGATCTCCAACGCGTCGGACGCCTGCGACAAACTGCGGTTTGAAGCCATCAACGACGGCGGCCTGTACGAGAACGACTCCGAACTGAAGGTCAAAGTCACCTTCGACAAAGACGCCAAAACGCTCACCATCACCGACAACGGCATCGGCATGAGCGCGCAGGAGGCCATCGACCACCTGGGCACCATCGCCAAGAGCGGCACCAAGGATTTCGTCAGCAAACTGAGCGGCGACCAGAAGGCCGACTCCCAGCTCATCGGCCAGTTCGGCGTGGGCTTTTACTCCGGCTTTATCGTGGCCGACAAGATCACCGTCGAGTCCCGCCGCGCGGGCATGCAAGAGTCTGAGGGCGTGCGCTGGATCAGCGGTGGCGCGGGCGACTTCGAGGTGGAAACTATTCACCGCCCGGCCCGTGGCACCAGCGTTATCCTGCACCTGCGCGACGACGCCATGGACTACGCCAGTGCCTGGAAGCTCAAAAGCATCATCGGCAAATACTCCGACCACATCAGCCTGCCCATCCTCATGGAAAAGGAAGAGTGGAAAGACGGCGAACTGATCAACCCCAGCGACGAGCAAGGCGGCCGCCAACCCGGTGGCATGGTCAAGACCGGCGAGTGGGAAACCGCCAACAAGGGCAACGCCATCTGGGCGCGCGCCAAGAAAGACATCACGCAAGAGCAGTACACCGAGTTCTACAAACAGATCAGCCACGACTTTGAAGCGCCGCTGGCCCACACCCACAACCGCGTGGAAGGCAGCACCGAGTACACGCAGCTGCTGTACATCCCCAGCAAAGCGCCCATGGACCTGTTCAACCGCGAGAAATCGGCCGGCATCAAGCTCTACGTCAAACGCGTCTTCATCATGGACGACGCCGAAGCGCTCTTGCCTACCTACCTGCGCTTTGTCAAAGGCGTGGTCGACTCGGCCGACCTGCCCCTGAACGTGTCACGCGAGTTGCTGCAGGAAAGCCGCGACGTCAAAGCCATCCGCGAAGGCTGCACCAAGCGGGTCCTGGGCATGCTGGAAGATTTGGCCAAACACGACAAGCTGCCCGAGGCCGCTACCGAAGGGGCATCCGCATCCGCCGATGGCGTGACCGACGTGCTGAGCGCCGAGGAAAAAGCCGAGGCCGAAGCCAACGCTGGCAAGTACACCAAGTTCTATGCCGAATTTGGCGCGGTGCTCAAGGAAGGCCTGGGCGAAGACTTCGCCAACAAGGAACGCCTGTCCAAGCTCTTGCGCTTTGCCTCCAGCACCACCGACACCGCCACCGTGGGCCTGGCCGACTACAAGGCGCGCATGAAAGAAGGCCAGGAAGCCATCTACTACATCACCGCCGACACGGCGGCTGCCGCCAAAAACAGCCCACAGCTCGAAGTGTTCAAGAAAAAGGGCATCGAAGTGCTCCTGATGACGGACCGCGTGGACGAGTGGGCGCTGAACTACCTGCACGACTTCGACGGCACGCCGCTGCAAAGCGTGGCCAAGGGCGCGGTCGATCTGGGCAAGCTGCAAGACGAAGCCGAGAAGAAAGCAGCCGAAGAAGCGGCTGAAACCTTCAAGCCCCTGCTCGCCAAGCTGAAAGAAGCGCTGAAAGACAAGGCCGAAGACGTGCGCGTGACCACCCGCCTGGTGGACAGCGCCGCCTGCCTGGTGGTGCAAGACGACGGCATGAGCACCCAGCTCGCCCGCATGCTCAAGCAGGCCGGCCAGGCCGCGCCCGATGTCAAGCCGGTGCTGGAAGTGAACGCCGAACACCCCCTGGTGAAAAAGCTGGACGGCTCGGTGCACTTCCACGACCTGGCCCACATCCTGTTCGACCAGGCGCTGCTGGCCGAAGGCGGCCTGCCGGCCGACCCGGCGGCGTATGTGAAGCGGGTGAATGCGCTGCTGGTGTGATTTTTTGGCGGTCAAATCGACCGCTAGCTAGCGCCTGCATTGCGCAGGCAGCTACTTAATTGGTAGCAAGTGATGCAAGAGAAGCCCCGCCAGTGGTGACACCGGCGGGGCTTTTGTTTGGACCTCATACTGAGCATGAGTCCACACAGACTAGGATATCTCAATGATTTCAACAAACGTACGCAGGGAAGTTCTGCATCGCCTGCGAGTGGCTGAATCCGAGCACCACACCAAGGTATTACTTGCCATTGAGTCAGGTAGCCGGGCATGGGGCTTTGCCTCACCGAATAGCGATTACGACGCCCGCTTCATTTATGTTCATCCGCCGGAGTGGTACTTGTCGGTGGGTTTGGAGGAAAAGCGCGATGTGATCGAGTACCCCATCGTGGACGACATGGATATCAATGGATGGGACTTGCGTAAAGCACTGCGCCTGTTTTCCAAGTCGAATCCTGGCTTTGTGGAGTGGATCCAGTCTCCCATCCTCTATGAGCGGGCAGGCGCGTTTCACGCAAAAGCGTTGGAGCTACTTCCAGAGGTCTATTCCGTTGAAAGTGGCATCTACCACTACCGCAGCATGGCCAAGACCAATTACAGGGGCTACCTGCAAACGGATCAGGTGCCGCTCAAGAAGTACTTTTACGTGCTGCGGCCCTTGCTCTCGGTACGTTGGCTGGAGCACAACCAAACACCTGCGCCCATTGAGTTTCAGCGCCTATTGGAATTCGTTGAAGGCGAAGAGGGATTGGACACGGCAATCCATGATTTGCTCGCATTGAAACGGGAATCACCAGAGCTCGGACTTTCGCCCCAAGTAGCGCCCATTCAAAAATTCATCGAGCGCGAGCTGGAGCGGCTTGAACGGTTCTCTCCTGTTCGCCATGACCGATCAGACGTGGAGCCCTTGTTGTCGGATCTGTTTCGCAAGGTGCTGAAAGAAACTTGGGGGTAAAGCCATGCTGTTTGGACACAAAGAGGACTTTGCCATTGAGGCGATGGTTGAGCCGGATTTGATTCCGCCGTCTTCTGTTTGGGGGCGTACGCGCATTTGGTGCGAGGGAACACCATTGGGCGACTACTCGAAGGAACACTGTGGACTTCCGTCCGAACATCTTGAAGAACTTTACAGGGATCTGCCAACCCTGTGGCACAAAGGCTTTGAAGGCATGAGTGACGCAGACATATTCCGCTATCTGGATGCCTCACTGTATGGCTACAGAGATGGGGGCGAAATTGACGACGACCGCAATTTAATGCAGAGCGTGCAAGATGGCCCCAAATTGGGCTCATTCATTTTCCTCACCAATTGGGAAGAGATGTTTGACCGAGAAGGCAAAGCTTTCATCCTGTGCCCTGATGGGAAAATGGTAAGAATCATTGTTCAGTCCTTGGACCAGTTGACTTATCGTTCACTAACCACCTCGGTTGTTGCCGTCCAAATGGCCTGCGAAAGCTTTTCAAGCTGGCTCAAAGAAGAGTCAGTGAGACTCAGCACGAATAACCGCGCACCCACTCATACATAGAACCGCCCCGCGATTGCATGCCTCCAGGGCGCCGCTTCCGTTGCCAATATGCATCACTTGTGCAATTGACGTTTGCCATACACCGTCCTTGCCCGTTAAAGTCCCCACTCGCAGTTTTCGCCGTGACGCATTGCAGCCGCGCAAATCCTGCACCCCCCCACCCTTCCATCCACCCACCAGGAGAACACCATGCAAAAAAACACGACCTCCCTGTGGGCTGGGTCAGCGGTGGCGGGGCTTTTCCAATAAGCCTCTCCCGCCTTTTCTAGCGCCCCATGGCGCGCCGCACAACGCTTGATGCGGTTGCGGCGTAGCGTTGGCGCGCGCGCGTCTGCCCCGGTCCGGTTTCAACGATTTTTGAATCTGGATTTTTCTTATGGGCAATTTTGTCAAACACGTGTCGGACCGCGCCTGCGTGATCGCGTCTGACGCTACGTGGATGGAAGATGCTGCCATTGCGCAGCTCGTCACCACATCGCAACTGGAGGGCATGCGGCGCGTCGCGGGCATGCCCGACTTGCACCCTGGGCGCGGCTATCCGGTAGGGGCCGCATTTTTTTCAACAGATATGTTTTACCCCGCCTTGGTGGGCAACGACATTGGCTGCGGCATGGCGCTGTGGCAAACCGACTTGCGCGTAAGCGCAGTCAAGCTCGACAAGCTGGAAAAGCGCGTGGGCAATATCGACGGGCCGATGGACGACTCAGATGCCGTGGCGCAAGCCATCGCCGATGCCGATGTGCAGCCCAGCGGCTTTGAGGCCTCGCTGGGCACCCTGGGCGGCGGCAACCACTTTGCCGAGTTTCAGCAGGTGGACACGGTGCACGCACCCGAAGCGCTGGTCGCACTGGGCATAGACAAGCAGCACCTGCTGCTCTTGGTGCACAGTGGCTCGCGCGGACTGGGAGAGCGCATCTTGCGCCAGCATGTGGACGCCTTTGGCCACCGTGGCTTGCAGGCGGGTACGCCAGAGGCCGCGGACTACCTGGCGCGGCACGATGCGGCCTTGCGCTTTGCGCGCTGCAACCGCCAGCTGGTGGCGCAGCGGCTGTTGGTCAACGTGCGGTCTGAGGGCCGCTGCGTGCTGGACGTGCACCACAACTTTGTGGCCAGCGCCAGCATCCACGGCCAGGCGGGCTGGCTGCACCGCAAGGGGGCCACGCCATCGGACCAGGGGCCGGTGCTGATCCCTGGCTCGCGCGGGGACTACAGCTACCTGGTACGTCCCACGCGCCTGTGCCACGACACGCTGCTGTCGCTTGCGCATGGTGCGGGACGCAAGTGGATTCGCTCGGCCTGCAAAGACCGCCTGTTCAAGCTGATGACGCCCACGCAGATGGGCCGCACCGCACTGGGCAGCCGCGTGATCTGCAACGACCGCCAACTCATCTACGAGGAGGCGCCGCAGGCCTACAAGGGCATAGCCAGCGTGGTGCAGGCGCTGGTGGGCGCCGGGCTGGTGGAGCTGCTGGCACGGACCAAGCCGGTGCTGACCTACAAAACCCGTGGGGAGTGCTGCGAATGATCTTGCTGCAACTCACCGCCAATACGGGGCCAGAAGAATGCTGCCTGGCCGTGCGCAAGGCTTTGCAGGTCTTGCTGCGCGAATGCGCGGACGCGGGGGTGGCCACCGAGCCACTGGAGCAGGTGGCAGGAGACAGGCCGGGCAACCTGCGTTCGGTGCTGCTGGCGCTGGAAGGCGCTGCCGCTCCCACGGTGGCGCAGCGCTGGCGCGGCAGCGTGCAATGGAGCTGCCCCAGTCCCTACCGGCCAGGGCACAAGCGCAAAAACTGGTTCATCGGTGCGGAGGTGTTTGAACCCGACGCGCCGTGCACTACCGACAAGCTGCAAGACCAAGACCTGCGCTTTGAAACCCTGCGCGCCAGCGGCCCCGGTGGCCAGCACGTCAACAAGACCGACTCTGCCGTGCGCGCCACGCATGTGCCCACCGGCCTGAGCGTGAAGGTGCAATCCGAACGCAGCCAGCACGCCAACAAGCGCCTGGCCCGAGCCCTGCTGGCACACCAACTGGCAGGCATGGCGCAGGAGCGTGCCACCACCGCACGCACCGAACGCTGGTTACAGCATTACGGTGTGGAGCGGGGCCATGCGGCACGGGTGTTCAAGGGAGAAGGATTTGTCGAAGTGCGATGCCCGACCGCGTAAACAAGTAAGTGGGTGCAGAACTACCCGAACAGGCGCCGTTGGCCGAAGGCGGTCTGCCAGCGGACCCGGCGGCGTAGGTGAAGCGGGTGAATGCCCCGCTGGTGTGACTTTATCGATCAAACAAGGCTTTATGGCACGTATTCATTGCGTGAGCAGCTACTAAAACAATAGCAAATTCGCTACCTCCAAGCCCCGCAGCCGCCCCGGCTGGCGGGGCTTTTTTGGTGTGCGCCCCTGCCCGCCCCGGTTCGTCCAGCCCTCCGCAAGTACAACTTGTCTATACCACATTCCACCACCCTTCCGTACCGGCACGGCCTAGGGGTTTAACCGCTGACAGCGGGGGGCGAAGCCCGCCTAGCATTACTTCTTTACAAATTTCCTTGTCACAGGAGTAATTAACCCATGCATCCCACCTTCACCCCACGCGCCCTGGCCGCCGCCCTGGCACTCGGTTTTGCCGGACTCGCCCAGGCCGCCACCATTCCCGCCGGCGTGCAATTGCACGACAAGCAGGAGCTGGTGCGCAACAACGGCTCGGAGCCCGAGACGCTGGACCCGGCGCTGGCCGAAGGTGTGCCGGCCAATAACATCATCCGCGACATGTTCGAAGGCCTGACCGCCGCCGACGGCTCGGGCGCCATCGTCCCCGGTGTGGCCGAGAGCTGGAAGCAAACCACCCCCACCACCTGGGTATTCAAGCTGCGCCGCAACGCCAAGTGGTCCAACGGGGACATGGTCACCGCCGACGACTTTGTCTACGGCATGCGCCGTTTTGTGGACCCGGCCACCGCCTCCCAGTACGCCTCCACCTACGGCGTTTTCATCCAGAACGGCAAGGAGATTGTGGAGGGAAAGATGGCCCCGAGCGAACTGGGCGTGAAGGCCACCGACAAGTACACCCTGGAAATCAGGACCCCCTACCCGGTGAGCTTCATGCCCGACGTGGTGTCCAACCTGCAGCTCGGCCCGGTGCACAAAGCCACCATCGAGAAACACGGCAAAGCCTGGACCAAACCCGGCAACATCGTCAGCAACGGCGCCTTCGCCCTGGCCGACTGGCAGGTCAACAGCAAAGTGGTGCTGGCCAAGAACGCCCAGTACTGGGATGCCAAGAACGTGCAACTCACCAGGTTCACCTACCTGCCCATCGAGGACGGCAATGCCGATGTGAAGCTGTTCGAGTCCGGCGAGAACGACTGGGTCTACCAGTTGCCCCCCGGCACCTACGAGAAATACAAGGCGCAATACCCCAAGGACATCCGCAACGCCCCCATGCTGGGCCTGCGCTACTACTCCTACCAGAACGCCGAGCCCTTGCTCAAGGATGTGCGTGTGCGCAAGGCCTTGTCCATGGTGGTGGACCGCACCATCCTGTCTGAAAAAGTCACCGCCGACGGCCAGTTGCCCGCCTACGGCGTGATCGTCAATGGCACCAAGGGCGCCGATGTCACCGCCTACGAATGGGCCGCCTGGCCCATGGACAAACGCGTGGCCGAGGCCAGGAAGCTGCTGGCGCAGGCGGGCGTACAGCCCGGCGCCAAAGTCAAGTTTGCCTACAACACCAGCGACTACCACAAGAAAATGGCCATCTTTGCGGCTTCGGAATTCAAAACCAAGCTGGGCATCGAGATGGAAATGGAGGCCATGGAGTTCAAGGTGCTGATCAAGAAGCGCAACGATGGCGAATACCAGATGGCCCGCAACGGCTGGGTGGCCGACTACAACGACGCCAGCACCTTCCTGACCCTGGTGCAGTGCGACTCCGACCAGAACAGCCACAAGAACTGCAACCGCAAGGCCGAAGCGCTGATCGACCAGGGTAACCAGAGCGCGGACCCGGCCAAACGCCAGGCCCTGCTCACCCAGGCCGCCAAGATGATCATGGACGACTACCCCATGCTGCCGCTGTTGCAGTACACCGTGCCGCGCCTGGTGAAGTCCTATGTGGGCGGCTACACCAGCACCAACAGCATGGACCGCTACCGCGGCAAGGACCTGTACATCATCAAGCACTGAGCGCACCTTGGCACCCCATCTGAACCCCAGAGGTGCCAACCACGCTGATCCGTCAGCCACCAGGCCCACCCGGCCCGGTGGCTATTTGTGTGTTTTTCTGGAGAAACCACCATGTGGTCTTATGCACTGCGCCGGGTGCTGGCAACCCTGCCCACCCTGCTGGCCGTGATTACCGTGTGCTACCTCTTGCTGCACCTCACGCCGGGCGGCCCTTTTGATGCGGAGCACCGGGTGTCGGCGGCGGTTCTGGCCAACCTGGAGGCCAAGTACCACCTCAACGAGCCGCTGTGGAAGCAGTACCTGCTGTACCTCAACAGCCTTTTGCACGGTGACCTGGGCGCCTCCTTTCGCTACGAAGACTGGAGCGTGAACGAGTTGGTGGCCAATGCCCTGCCGATCTCGGCGGCCATTGGCGGTGGCTCGCTGCTGGTGTCCCTGGTGGTGGGCGTGGCCCTGGGCACCGTGGCCGCGCTGCGGCAAAACAGCGCTGTGGACTACGGGGTGATGCTGCTGGGCAGCATCGGCAGCGCCTTTCCCTCCTTTGTGATCGGGCCGGTGCTGATCCTGGTGTTTGCCATCTGGCTCAAGGTTGCCCCGGCGGGCGGCTGGAACGACTTTGCGCCACGCTACATGCTGCTGCCCATGGCGCTGCTGGTGTTCATCAACGTGGCCACCATTGGCCGGGTGATGCGCGCCAGCATGATCGAGGTGCTGCACAGCAACTACATCCGCACCGCCCGCGCCAAGGGGCTGCCCCTGCGCACCGTGGTCCTGCGCCACGCCATGAAACCGGCCTTGCTGCCGGTGGTGTCCCTGGTCGGGCCGCTGGCGATTTCGGTGATCACCGCGGCGGTGGTGACCGAATCGGTGTTCTCCATCCCCGGCCTGGGCAAGCTGATCGTCAATGGCGCCAGCAACCGCGACTACACGCTGGTGCTGGGCCTGGTGGTGCTGGTTACCGTGCTGGCCGTCACCTTCAACCTGCTGGTGGACCTGGCCTACGCACTGCTCGATCCCAAAATCCGTTATTGAAACCCCAAGCGCCATGATCCTGAACAACAAAAACGACGCCCTGGTCGCCACACTGGGACAGGCCCTGGAGCCCGCCCTGCCCGGGCGCAGCCCCTGGACGGCCGCCCGCCAGCGCTTTCTGCGCAACAAGGCCGCCGTGCTGAGCCTGGCCCTGCTGTGCGGCATCACGCTGGCCTGCATCGTCGGCCCCTGGCTGCTGCCCCACGCCTTTGACGCCGCCGACTGGGACGCCATGAGCCAGGCCCCCACCTGGAAAAACCTGCACTGGTTTGGCACCGACGAGTCGGGGCGCGACCTGCTGGTGCGCAGCCTCATCGGCGGGCGCATCTCGCTCATGGTGGGCCTGCTGGCCACGCTGGCCTCGGTCAGCCTGGGTATTGCCTGGGGCGCCACCGCCGGCTTCATGGGCGGCAAGGTGGACGCGGTGATGATGCGGGTGGTGGACATGATGTATGCCGTGCCCTACCTGCTGATCGCCATTTTGATGGTGACCCTGCTGGGCCGCGCCTTCTACCTGGTGGTGATCACCATCACCGTGTTTTCCTGGATGGACATGGCCCGCGTGGTGCGCGGACAAACCCTGTCCCTGCGCTCGCGCGAGTTTGTGGAGGCGGCCCGCGCCATCGGCGTACCCACGCGGCGCATCATCTTTCAGCACATCGTGCCCAATCTGATGGGCATCGTGGTGATCTACACCACGGTCACCGTGCCCGGGGTGATCCTGACCGAATCGGTGCTGTCCTTCTTGGGCCTGGGCATCCAGGAACCCATGACCAGTTGGGGCGTGCTGATCCACGACGGCACCACGGTCATGGAAATCTCACCCTGGATGCTGCTGTTCCCCTCGGCCCTGCTGTCGGTCACGCTCTACTGTTTCAACTACATCGGGGACGGCCTGCGCGATGCGCTCGACCCCAAGGACCGCTAAGGAGCACGGCATGCGAGTACTCGAAGTCAAGCAACTGGGCGTGCAGTTTTCCACGCAAGACGGCACGGTGTACGCCGTCAACGGCCTGAGTTTTGCGCTGGACCGGGGGCAGACGCTGGGCATCGTGGGCGAAAGCGGATCGGGCAAAAGCCAGAGCGTGCTGGCCATGATGGGCCTGTTGGCCCGCAACGGCCGCGCCAGCGGCGAAGTGCTGTTCCACGGCGACAACCTGCTGGGCATGCCGCCCGCGCAGCTCAACCAGATCCGCGGCAACCGCATGGCCATGATTTTTCAGGACCCCATGACCTCGCTCAACCCCTACCTCACGGTGGAGCGGCAAATGACCGAGGTGCTGCAGTTCCACAAGGGCCAGGACCGCGCCACGGCCCGGCTGCGCTCGGTGCAAATGCTCGATGCCGTGAAGATTCCCGAGGCGGCGCGGCGCATCGGCATGTACCCGCACGAGTTTTCAGGCGGCATGCGCCAGCGCGTCATGATCGCCATGGCGCTGCTGTGTGAACCCGAGGTGCTGGTGGCCGACGAGCCCACCACCGCGCTGGACGTGACGGTGCAGGCCCAAATCCTCACGCTCCTGCGCGAGCTGCAGCGCGACTTTGGCACCGCCATTGTCATGATCACCCACGACCTGGGCGTGGTGGCCGGCCTGTGCGACCAGGTCATGGTGCTGTACGGCGGGCGGGTGATGGAGCAAGGGCCTGCCCGGCATATTTTCCACACACCCTCGCACCCCTACACCCAGGGCCTGCTGCGCGCCGTGCCCCGCATGGACCGCGACGACGCCTGCCTGCTGGCCATTCCCGGCACACCGCCCAACATGGCACGCCCGCCCCAGGGCTGCCCGTTCCACGAGCGCTGCGCCCACGCCAGCGCACGCTGCGCCAGCACCCTGCCTGCGCTACTCCCGGTGGGCGGCGGCGCACAGGCCCTGCGCGCCTGCCACCGCGACCCGGCGGCGGCGCCGCCAGCCCCACACCAGGAGATGGCCCATGTCTGAAGCACGCCAAGCCCTTTTGTCGGTGCGTGACCTGCAGGTGCACTTTGCCATCCAGGGCGACAAAGCCTGGCCCTGGACCCCCAAGCACACGCTCAAGGCCGTCAACGGCATCTCCTTTGACCTCTACCCCGGTGAAACCCTGGGCATCGTGGGGGAGTCGGGCTGCGGCAAGTCCACCTTGGCCCGCGCCCTGCTCCACCTCAACCCGGCCACCTCGGGCAGCCTGCGGTGGAAGGGGCAGGAAATGTCCAGCGCGTCCGACGCAGCCTGGATGGCCGTGCGTAAGGACATCCAGATGGTGTTCCAGGACCCCCTGGCCAGCCTGAACCCCCGCATGACGGTGGCGCAAATTATTGGCGAACCGCTGCGCACCCACCACCCGGAGTTGTCCGCGGCCGATGTGATGCGCAAGGTGCGCGCCATCATGCAGCGCGTGGGCCTGAGCGCACACCAGATCAACCGCTACCCGCACGAATTCTCAGGCGGCCAGTGCCAGCGCATCGGCATTGCGCGGGCGCTGATTCTGGAGCCCCGGCTCATCGTCTGCGACGAACCGGTGTCGGCGCTGGACGTGTCCATCCAGGCCCAGATCGTCAACCTGCTCCAGGAACTGCAACAGGAACTGGGCCTGGCCTTGATCTTCATCGCCCACGACCTGGCCGTGGTGCGCCACATCAGCCACCGTGTGATGGTCATGTACCTGGGCCGCGCCATGGAACTGGCGCACAAGACCGCCCTGTACACCGACCCGCGCCACCCCTACACCCAGGCCCTGCTCTCGGCCATTCCCATCCCCGACCCCGACCTGGAGCGCAACAAGGTGGTGCAACTGCTGCAAGGCGAGCTGCCCTCCCCCCTGAACCCGCCCTCGGGCTGCGTCTTTCGCACCCGCTGCCCCAAGGCGCAGGCCGTGTGTGCGCAACAGGTACCGGTTTTGCGCGCGTCCGGGGGTGGTAGCTTGTCGGCATGTGGACTGGCCTGAGGGGGCCGCCAGAACCTTATGAAAGCACCTTGCCGCCACTGCCATTTGGGAATTGCCAGGAGAGCAGCTCTTGGTCACTGAGGTGCCGACCTTGCCAGACCGTCACTTTATACGCGCCCGCTCCGAGCGCCATTTCATAAAACGCACGGACTTCGACTTGCGTGAAGCCACCATCAGGATCCCCCAGCAGATGCATCACGACCGCGGGAGAGGGAGCAAGAAAGGAGCTGACTTTCACGCGTTGAATGAATGCTTTTAGCGTTTGCTCGCCAGCCGTAAAGTCAGACACCATAGAACGCGGATGCGCGAATGGGTTAACAATGCGCACCGACGGCGTTGATTTGTGTGTTCGGGCATCCTGACCCAAGCCCACGATGCAGGGCTTCGGTTTGTTGGCTATCGCCACTTCCGGAATCTCTGAAAAGGATTCGCCGGTTTTGGTATTGCGTACCGTCAGGCGATCGGGCGACACCTGAACGTAAATTACTTGTTTGAAATAGCTGCGCATCATGTCCTATCGAGGTGGCTAACACCGCGCCTCTTGTACGGATGTTCTTCCAAGAAGATAGCACGGCCACACCATGAATGGCCACTAGCACTAAAACCAGGATAGAAGCAACGATATCCAAGGACACATAGTAGTCAGCAAATGCAGACGGTCGCCCTTGCAGTTTTGCATTTTCAGGAACATGAATTGCACCTCCAAAACGGCAGGAAATGCCCCCCAAAACCACTATACCTCTCCCCTTCCCCCTTAGCGCGCCCAGACAACAATCTCCGATACCACAGCGCAGGGAGAAACCCATGGAAAACTACTTGAACACACCGCTTACACCCCACGATCTCGCCCGGCGCTGGAACAAGTCCGAGATGGCGATCCGACTGGCAAGCGCCGTCGGTCTTGGGCCGCGGTATGTCAAGGTGGATGGCGAACTTCGGTATGCCTTGGAGGAGGTTCAGCGGTACGAACGGACACGTCAGGCGGGGCTTTTGCCGGTGCACCCCAGCAGCCAGCGACAATCCCCTTTTCTTTCGTTCATTCAACCCCAAACCTTCCCATGAAAACTGTTTTTCGCATCGCCGCCCTCAGCGCCGCCCTGCTGACACCGTCCTTGTCCAGCACCAGCCTGTGGGCCCAGGACGTGGTGGCCGCAGCCTCCGCCAAAGAAGCTGGCGCGGTAGTCACCTCCACCGGTCTGGTATTTCGCTCCCTCAAGGACGGCACGGGTGCCAGCCCCTCGGCCCGCGACAAGGTCAAGGTGCACTACCGTGGTACCTTCCCCGATGGCAAGGAGTTCGACAGCTCCTACAAACGCGGTGAACCCATTGAATTCCCCTTGAGCGGTGTCATTGCCTGCTGGACCGAAGGCGTGCAGCGCATCAAGGTCGGCGGCAAAGCCAAGCTCACCTGCCCGGCCTCCATCGCCTACGGTGCGCGCGGCGCCGGTGGTGTGATTCCGCCCCATGCCACGCTCTTGTTTGAAGTGGAACTGCTGGGCATCAACGGCAAATAGGCCGCTGGACGCGCAAGGGCAGACCCACCTCCACCACACAGCCAACGCAGTTTGGCTGTGCACTGGTGTTTACCCACATTGACAAATACCGGGAGGTAACCACACTGCCTCCAGGGAGTTGTGGGTCTACTCAATTGGGAGAAATTTCATGCGAAATATTCTGTTTGTCGGTTTGGCCATTGCGGTGTTGGCGGGTCAGGCAGCTGCTGGCGAAAAAGTGGTTTTGGAAGCGGACGATGACTATGCGCCGTATTCCTACGTCGAAAAAGGACAGCACAAAGGCATCTATGTGGACTTTCTGAAGAAGGTCGCGGAAAAGCTGGCGCCCGCCTACGAGGTGAGCCTGCAGCCCGTGCCCTGGAAGCGTGGCCTGCAGAACCTGGAAAAAGGCGATTCACTGGCCTTGTTCCCGCCCTATTTCAACAAAGAGCGCAAGTTCATCCAGCCCTACTCCACGCCGCTGTTCCGGGAAACCGTGGTGCTGTTCTGCACCGACGAGGTCATGAAAACGCCGCGCAAAAATTTCCCGGATGACTTTGCCGGACTCACCATCGGCATCAATCTGGGATTTGCTTTGGGTGAAAAAATGGTGTCCGCCGCCAAGTCCGGCAAGATCAAGACCGAAGAGGTCAAGGGCAACGAAGCCAATATCAAAAAGCTCAACGCCGGGCGTATTGGCTGCTATGCCAATGACCGCATGTCCGTGATCCACAGCGCCAAGGGGCTGCGGGGGAACTCCGAGTTCAAAAACTTCAAGCTGAATGAAGCTGTTGAATTGTCGGGTGAGGACGCCTTCATTGGCTACAGCATGGCCAACAATGCGAGCTACAAGGCGGACTTCATCGCCAAAATGAACACGGCCATTGAAGAGGCGAAGAAAGCCGGTGTCCTGACCAAGTTGCTTGCGGATTACTCCAAATAGGCAGCTTCCCGTAACTGGCGGCGCAAAATCTTGCCCAGGCTGGACTTGGGCAGGGGTTCGCTGCGAAACTCCACGATCTTGGGCACCTTGTAGGCGGCCAGGTGTTTGCGGCAGTGCGCGAGCAGGTCCTGTTCGGTCAGGGTGGGATCGTTTCTGACCACCACAATTTTCACAACTTCGCCCGAGCGCTCGTCGGGCACCCCGATGGCGGCCACTTCCGCCACATCGGGG
>C687J26845_10000052_pt1 | contig 70291 bp, 61 predicted proteins | sample RifCSPlowO2_12_FD_26845 | JGI IMG/M metagenome (IMG submission 26845)
CGTCAGGCCGCCGCCCTGTGCGCCGACTACCCAGTCTACCGCTGAGTTTCGCGGCGCGTTTGTAGGAGCCAGCTTGCTGGCGATCAGCGGTGAACGCGACCGCCCGGATCGCCAGCAAGCTGGCTCCTACAGAGTCCATGTCGGCCGGCGAGCCAAGCAGTAGCAAGATTTCAGGAGCATCGACATGCAACATTATTCCGGCTTCGGCCTGTTCAAACACGCGCTCAGCCACAACGAAAACTGGCAGCGCATGTGGCGTAACCCCACACCCAAGCCGGTGTATGACGTGGTGATTGTCGGCGGTGGCGGCCACGGCCTGGCCACCGCTTACTACCTGGCCAAGGTGCACGGCATCACCAATGTTGCGGTGGTCGAGAAGGGCTGGCTGGGCGGCGGGAATACCGCGCGTAACACCACCATCGTCCGCTCCAACTACCTGTGGGATGAGTCGGCGCAGATCTATGAGCACGCGATGAAGCTCTGGGAAGGGCTGTCGCAAGACATCAACTACAACGTCATGTACTCGCCGCGCGGGGTTTTCAACCTCGGCCACTCATTGCAGGACATGCGCGACATCGAGCGCCGCGTCAGCGCCAACCGCCTGAATGGCATCGACGGCGAAGTGCTGAATGCCAAGGAAGTCGAGTCGATGATCCCCTATATGGATTGCTCGAAGAACACCCGTTACCCAGTGATGGGCGCGTCCCTGCAACGCCGTGGCGGGGTGGCCCGCCATGACGCGGTGGCCTGGGGCTATGCCCGCGCCGCCGATGCCTTGGGTGTCGACCTGATTCAGCAAACTGAAGTGACCGGCTTTCGCAAGGAAAACGGCGTGGTGATCGGCGTCGAAACCAATCGCGGCTTTATCGGTGGCAAGCGCGTCGGCGTGGTCACTGCCGGTAACTCCGGGCATATGGCGATGCTCGCCGGTTTCCGCCTGCCGCTGGAATCCCATCCGCTGCAGGCGCTGGTTTCCGAGCCGATCAAGCCGATCATCGACAGCGTGATCATGTCCAACGCCGTGCACGGCTATATCAGCCAGTCGGACAAGGGCGACCTGGTTATTGGTGCCGGCATCGATGGCTACAACGGCTACGGCCAGCGCGGTTCCTACCCGACTATCGAACACACCCTGCAGGCCATAGTCGAGTTGTTCCCGGTGCTCTCGCGGGTGCGGATGAACCGCCAGTGGGGCGGCATAGTCGACACCTCGCCGGATGCCTGCCCGATCATCAGCAAGACCCCGGTGCCGAATTTGTTTTTCAACTGCGGTTGGGGCACCGGTGGCTTCAAGGCCACTCCGGGTTCCGGTCATGTGTTTGCCGCCAGCTTAGCCAGCGGCGAGATGCACGCCCTGGCCAAGCCATTTTCCATGGACCGTTTCTATACCGGTGCCTTGATCGACGAGCACGGCGCCGCCGGCGTCGCCCACTAACAGAAGGACAATTCAGCATGCTCAATATCTTCTGTCCCCATTGTGGCGAGTCGCGCAGCGAAGAAGAGTTTCACGCCGCCGGCCAGGCCCATATCCCGCGCCCGCTCGATCCGAATGCCTGCACCGACCAAGAGTGGGGCGACTACCTGTTTTTCAGGGACAACCCCCGCGGCCTGCACCACGAACTGTGGATTCACGCCGCCGGTTGCCGCCAGTACTTCAACGCCACCCGCCACACGGTGAGCTACCAGATTCACGAGACCTACAAGATCGGCGAGCGACCCAGCGTCACCGCCAAGGCTTCGATTAAGTCAGAGCCCAAGCCGTTAGCCGTCGATCACCAGGTTGCAGGAGCCAAGGCATGAGCCAGATCAATCGTCTGTCCAGCGGTGGGCGGATCAACCGCAGCAAACCACTGAGCTTTATCTTCAACGGCGAGCAGTATCAGGGCTTTGCCGGCGACTCGCTGGCGGCGGCCTTGCTGGCCAATGGCGTCGACATTATCGGTCGCAGCTTCAAGTACTCGCGGCCCCGCGGCATAGTCGCGGCCGGCAGCGAAGAGCCGAATGCGGTGCTGCAGATCGGCTCCACCGAAGCCGCGCAGATCCCCAACGTGCGTGCCACCCAGCAGGCGCTGTACTCGGGCCTGGTGGCCACCAGCGTGAACGGCTGGCCCAGCGTGAATAACGATTTGATGGGCATTCTCGGCAAGGTCGGCGGCCAGATGATGGCGCCGGGTTTCTACTACAAGACCTTTATGTACCCGCAGTCGATGTGGATGACCTACGAGAAATACATCCGCAAAGCCGCAGGCTTGGGCCGCGCGCCAAAAGAGCTGGACCCGGACAGCTACGACTACTTCAACCAGCACTGCGACGTGTTGGTGGTCGGCGGTGGTGCGGCCGGTTTGATCGCAGCCTTAGCCGCCGCCCGCAGCGGCGCCCGGGTGATTCTGGCCGATGAGCAGGAAGAGTTTGGCGGCACCTTGCTCGACAGCCGCGAAACCCTGGATGGCAAACCGGCCTCTGCCTGGGTCGAGAAAGTCGTCGCCGAATTGGCCGCCCTGGCCAATGTCACCCTGCTGCCCCGGGCCACGGTGAACGGTTACCACGACCATAATTTCCTGACCATTCATGAACGCCGTACCGATCACCTGGCCGAGCTGGCCCCTTCGCGCCACCTGGGTGAAGTGCGTCAGCGCATGCACCGGGTGCGCGCCAAGTATGTGGTGCTGGCCGCCGGCGCCCATGAGCGGCCGCTGGTGTACGGCAATAACGATGCGCCGGGCAATATGCTCGCCGGCGCGGTGTCGACCTACGTGCGCCGTTATGGCGTGGCGCCGGGCAAACAGCTGGTGCTGTCGACCACCAACGATTACGCCTACCGGGTCGCCCTGGATTGGCTCGAAGCCGGCCTGCAGGTAGTGGCCATCGCCGATGCGCGGAGCAATCCACGCGGCACCTGGGTGGAACTGGCGCGGGCCAAAGGCATCCGCATCCTCACCGGCAGCGCGGTGCTGGAAACCCGTGGCAGCAAGCGGGTCAGCGCGGCGCGGGTGGCGGCCATCGATTCGCTGGCGCATAAAGTGACCAGCCCCGGCGAATGGCTGGAGTGCGATCTGGTGGCGACCTCCGGCGGTTACAGCCCGGTGGTGCACCTGGCCTCGCACCTGGGCGGCAAGCCGACCTGGAATGCCGATATGCTTGGCTTCGTGCCTGGTGAAGGTTTCCAGCAGCGAGTCTGCACTGGCGCCATGAACGGTGTGCTGAGCCTCGATGCGGTGCTGGCCGATGGCTTGGCTGCGGGGATTAAAGCGGCGGCCGAGGCGGGTTTCACGGCGCCAACACTGCCTCTGCCACAGACCGAAGTGCTGGTTCAGGAAGCCAGTCTGGCGCTGTTTCAGGTGCCCCACGACAAGCCGACGGCGCGTGCGCCCAAGCAGTTTGTCGACTTGCAAAACGACGTCACCGCCGCCGGCATCGAGCTGGCCACCCGCGAGGGCTTCGAGTCGGTCGAGCACGTCAAACGCTACACCGCCCTGGGCTTCGGTACCGACCAAGGCAAGCTGGGCAATATCAACGGCCTGGCGATTGCCGCACGTTCGCTGGGCATCAGCATCGCCGAGATGGGCACCACCATGTTCCGCCCCAATTACACGCCGGTGACCTTCGGCGCGGTCGGTGGGCGTAACTGCGGCGCGCTGTTTGAGCCGGTGCGTTACACCGCGCTGCACGCCTGGCACCTGAAAAATGGAGCCGAGTTTGAAGACGTCGGCCAATGGAAGCGCCCCTGGTACTTCCCGCAAAAAGGTGAAGACCTGCATGCCGCCGTCGGCCGCGAGTGCCAGGCGGTGCGCGACAGCGTCGGCCTGCTGGATGCCTCGACCCTGGGCAAAATCGACATTCAAGGCCCGGATGCCCGCGAGTTCCTCAACCGCATCTACACCAACGCCTGGACCAAGCTGGACGTGGGCAAGGCCCGTTACGGCCTGATGTGCAAGGAAGACGGCATGGTCTTCGATGACGGTGTGACCGCCTGCCTGGCCGACAACCACTTCCTGATGACCACCACCACCGGCGGCGCGGCGCGGGTCATGCAGTGGCTGGAGATTTATCACCAGACCGAATGGCCAGACCTCAAGGTGTACTTCACCTCGGTCACCGACCATTGGGCGACCATGACCCTGTCCGGCCCCAACAGCCGCAAGCTGCTGGCACAGGTGACGGATATCGATCTGGACAAGGAAGGCTTCCCCTTTATGACCTGGAAAGAAGGTCTGGTCGGCGGCGTGCCGGCGCGGGTGTTCCGCATCTCCTTTACCGGCGAGCTGAGCTACGAGGTCAACGTGCAGGCCGACTACGCCATGGGCGTGCTGGAGCAGATCGTCGAGGCCGGCAAACAGTACAACCTGACCCCCTACGGCACGGAAACCATGCACGTACTGCGGGCCGAGAAGGGCTTCATCATCGTCGGCCAAGACACCGACGGCTCCATGACCCCGGACGACCTGAACATGGGCTGGTGCGTCGGCCGCACCAAGCCGTTCTCCTGGATCGGCTGGNGNGGGATGAACCGCGAAGACTGCGTGCGCGACCAGCGCAAGCAGTTGGTCGGACTCAAGCCGGTGGACCCCAAGTTCGTGCTGCCGGAAGGCGCGCAACTGGTGTTCGACCGCCAGCAGCAGATTCCCATGGCCATGGTCGGCCACGTCACCTCCAGCTACTACAGCGCCAGCCTGGGCTACAGCTTCGCCCTGGCGCTGGTCAAAGGCGGCCTCAAACGCATCGGTGAGAAGGTTTTCGCGCCGCTGGTGGACGGTCGGATGATGGAGGCGGAAATCGTCTCCTCGGTGTTCTTCGACCCCAAAGGCGAGCAGCAGAATGTTTAGCCCGTCGCCGGTTTTTTGCGCCCCCGCCTGTGCGGGGCCTGCGCAGCTTTTTGATCGTCCGTTGCACCTGCCATCGAGGTCGCTATGACTGCAATCAACCAATACCTGCAACGCCCGGCCTTTGCGGCGGCCGCCGAGTCGCCGCTGCACCACGCCGGGCTCCATGAGCTGGCCGGCAAAGGCAAGAAGAGTGCCGGCATCCGCTTGCGCGAGAAGAAACTGCTCGGCCATCTGACCCTGCGCGGCGATGGTCACGATGCGGCCTTTGCCGCCGGCGTAGAAACAGCCACCGGGCTGCCACTGCCGGGCGCGCTGCAACTGGTTAGCCAGGGCGACAGCTCGCTGCAATGGCTGGGCCCGGATGAATGGCTGCTGATAGTGCCGAGCGGCGAAGAGTTCGCCGCCGAGCAACGGTTGCGCGCGGCGCTTGCAGGCCAGCATATCCAGGTGGTCAACGTCAGCGGCGGCCAGACCATTCTCGAACTGAGCGGGGCCAAGGTCCGCGAGCTGCTGATGAAGTCCACCAGCTACGATGTGCACCCCAATAACTTCCCGGTCGGCAAAGCGGTGGGCACTGTGTTCGCCAAGTCGCAACTGGTGATCCGCCATACCGGCGAAGAGACCTGGGAGCTGTTGGTGCGCCGCAGTTTCAGCGACTACTTCTGGCTGTGGCTGCAGGATGCCAGCCGCGAGTACGGGCTGGCGGTCGAGGCCTAAGCAGACAAAAGCGTAGGTTGGGTGGAGGTGCGCAGCGCCGATACCCAGCATGTCCCGGCGCACTCGTTGGGTATCGCTTCGCTCAACACCAACCTACGGTCACCCCGTATTGGAGATCGCTATGAGCCGTACCCCCGATACCTGGATTCTCACCGCCGCCTGCCCCAGCGTGCTCGGTACAGTCGATGCGGTCACCCGTTATCTGTTCGAGCAGGGCTGCTACGTCACCGAGCATCACAGCTTCGATGATCGGCTGTCGGGGCTGTTCTTTATCCGGGTCGAATTTCGCCAGCCTGCGGACTTTGCCGAGCGCCAGTTCCGCGACGGCCTGGCCGAGCGGGTTGCCGGCTTTGCCATGGAGTTCGAGCTGACCCCGCCGAACTACCGCAGCAAGGTGGTGATCATGGTCTCCAAGGCCGATCACTGCCTGAATGACCTGCTCTATCGCCAGCGCATCGGTCAGTTGCCGATGGACGTGGTGGCGGTGGTGTCCAATCACCCGGATCTGGAACCCCTGGCGCGCTGGCACGACATTCCCTATCACCACTTTCCCCTCGACCCGCATGACAAGGCCGGGCAGGAGCGCAAGGTGCTGCAGGTGATCGAAGACAGCGGCGCCGAGCTGGTGATTCTCGCCCGTTATATGCAGGTGCTGTCGCCGGAGCTGTGCCGCAAGCTGGACGGTCGGGCGATCAATATCCACCACTCGCTGCTGCCCGGTTTCAAGGGCGCCAAGCCTTACCACCAGGCCTATCAGAAGGGCGTCAAGCTGGTCGGCGCCACCGCTCACTACATCAATAACGACCTGGACGAGGGGCCGATCATCGCCCAGGCGGTGGAGACCGTCGACCACACCGACTATCCCGAAGACCTGATCGCCAAGGGCCGCGACATCGAGTGCCTGACCCTGGCCAAAGCCATCGGCTACCACCTCGAACGGCGGGTGTTTCTCAACGCCAACCGCACCGTGGTGCTGTAACGCGCCGCTGGCTTTTACCCAACCGGTGCACTGCGCCGGCAACCAACACAAGAACACAGCTCCAGTGCAAATCTGCGTGGCCGTTGGCTACGCCTTTGTCTTCACAACAAGAAAGGAGAGTTCGTTATGACTGGTAATCGTGGTGTGGTGTACCTCGGCAGCGGCAAGGTCGAAGTGCAAACAATTCCCTTCCCGAAAATGCAGGACCCGCGCGGCAAGCGTATCGAGCATGGGGTGATTCTGCGGGTGGTTTCCACCAATATCTGCGGCTCCGACCAGCACATGGTTCGCGGTCGCACCACCGCCCAGGCCGGCCTGGTGCTGGGCCATGAAATCACCGGCGAGGTGCTGGAAGCCGGGCGTGACGTGGAAAACCTGAAAGTCGGCGACCTGGTCTCGGTACCGTTCAACGTCGCCTGCGGTCGCTGCCGTTCGTGCAAAGAGCAGAACACCGGGGTCTGCCTGACCGTTAACCCGGCGCGCGCCGGCGGTGCCTACGGCTATGTGGATATGGGCGACTGGATCGGCGGTCAGGCCGAATACGTGCTGGTGCCCTATGCCGATTTCAACCTACTGAAGTTGCCGAACCGCGACGCGGCGATGGAGAAGATTCGCGACCTGACCTGCCTGTCGGACATTCTGCCCACCGGTTACCACGGCGCGGTAACCGCCGGAGTGGGGCCGGGCAGTACCGTGTATATCGCCGGAGCCGGCCCGGTGGGTCTGGCCGCCGCCGCCTCGGCGCGCTTGCTGGGTGCTGCGGTGGTGATCATCGGTGACGTCAATCCGCTGCGCCTGGTGCATGCCAAGGCCCAGGGTTTCGAGATTGCCGATCTGTCTTTGGACACGCCGCTGCACGAGCAAATTGCCGCGCTGCTGGGCGAGCCGGAAGTGGATTGCGCGGTCGATGCGGTGGGCTTCGAGGCCCGCGGTCATGGCCATGAAGGCGCGCAACATGAAGCCCCAGCGACGGTGCTCAACTCCCTGATGGGCGTGGTGCGGGTGGCCGGCAAGATCGGCATTCCGGGCCTGTATGTCACTGAAGATCCGGGTGCGGTGGACAAGGCGGCCAAGCAGGGCGCGCTGAACATCCGCTTCGGTCTGGGCTGGGCCAAGTCCCACAGCTTCCACACCGGGCAAACCCCGACCATGAAGTACAACCGCCAGCTGATGCAGGCGATCATGTGGGATCGGATCAAGATTGCCGACATAGTCGGCGTCGAAGTCATCAGCCTGGACGACGCCCCGCGCGGCTACGGCGAGTTCGATGCCGGCGCGCCGAAGAAGTTTGTCATCGACCCGCACAAGATGTTCAGCGCGGCCTGATGGCGGGTAGTGGTTGAGTGAGCGAGTAGGGCGGCCAACCAAGCAAAGGTTCTGTAGCAGTTACGTGTTGAGTTCAAAACGTAGGGTGGGCTTTAGCCCACCAAGGTTCCTATCTAGCGCTGGTGGGCTAAAGCCCACCCTACAAAACAAAGCCTGCAACACATAGCTGGGACATAGCCAAAGAAAAGGGGATTAGCTGCATTGCACCTAATCCCCTTTGTTTTTCAGCTGTCGAACCGCCGGCTCAACTCACCGGCAGTTTGTGCTTGGCGGCGTACAGGCAGACCATTTCCATGGCGACATAGGCACCGGCCAGGGCGGTGACTTCGGCATGGTCGTAGGGTGGCGAAACTTCCACCACATCCATGCCGACCAGGTTGATGCCGCGCAGAGCCCGCAGAATTTCCAGCGCCTGATGAGTGCTCAGGCCGCCGGGTACCGGGGTGCCGGTGCCAGGCGCAAAAGCCGGGTCGAGGCAGTCGATGTCGAAGGTCAGGTACACCGGGTTATCACCGACCCGGGCGCGGATCAGCTCGGCGATCTGCTCCGGGCTGCTGCGGTGCACCTGGCGGGCATCCAGTACCTGAAAGCCCATGACATCATCATTGGTGGTGCGCAGGCCGATCTGCACCGAGCGCGCCGGATCGACCAGGCCCTGCTTAGCGGCGTAATAGAACATGGTGCCGTGGTTGATGCCCTGGGTGCCTTCGTCGGTATCCGGCCAGGTGTCGCTGTGGGCATCGAAGTGCACCAGCGACAGCGCGCCGTACTGCTTGGCGTGGGCCTTGAGCAGCGGATAGCTGATGAAGTGATCGCCGCCAAAGGTCAGCATGCTGCAGCCGGCGGCAAGAATTTTATCGGCGTGCGCTTCAATGGCTGCCGGCGTCTGTTGCGGCTGCGAATGGTCGAAATCGCAATCGCCGTAGTCGATCACCGCCAGATGGTCGAAGGGGTCGAACTCCCAAGGGTAATGCCGTTCCCAGGCGCTGGTGATCGATGCGGTGCGAATCGCCCGCGGGCCGAAGCGGGTGCCGGGTCTATTGGTAGTGGCGGTGTCGAACGGTACGCCACTGACCACCAGATCGACGCCGCGCAAATCGCGGCTGTAGCGCCGGCGCATAAAACTAGTGACGCCCGCGTAAGTCGGCTCGGAAAAGGTGCCATACAGGCTGTCACGGGTGATGGCCTGGTCGTTGCCTTGAAAAGCTTCCATGGTGATGCCCTTAATACTGAGTACGGAAAGTGGTCCAGACGCGGGTGCGATCACGTTGCGCGCGCATCGGCAGCAACTCTTCGCCGAACAGCCGGGCGCGGACTTCTTGCGGCGGATAGATGTCTGGGTCGCCACTCACTGTGGGGTCGACCAGGGCCGTGGCTTTGCTGTTGGCATTGGCGAAGAACACGCTGTTGGTCAGCTCGGCGATGGATTCGGGCCGCAGCATATGATCGATAAAGGCCCGTGCCTGTTGTGGGTGCGGCGCATCGACGGGGATCGCCATGGTGTCGAACCACAGCAGCGTGCCCTCACGGGGTATGCGGTAGATCACCTCGAAGCCCTGCTGGGTCTCCACCGCACGGGCGGCGGCCTGGGCGGCGTCGCCGTTATAGGTCAGCGCCAGGCAGACCTCGCCCTTGGCCAGGTCATTGATGTGCCGGCCGCTGGCGACATAACGGATGTTCGGCTGCAGCGTGGCAAGCAGTTGCTGCACTTGCTTCAGCTCGGCCGCATCGGTGCTGTAAGGTTTATGACCGAGGTAATTGAGGGCGACGCTGATCACCTCCTGGGGCGAATCGAGCATGGCAATGCCGCAGTCCTTGAGCTTGCTGGCGTATTCGGGTTTGAACAGCAGATCGAGGCTGTTGAGTGGCGCATTGGGGATGCGTTTTTCCACCGCCTGTTTGTTGATGCCCAGACCGACTGTGCCCCAGGTGTAGGGCACGCCGTACTGATTGCCCGGATCGGCGCTGGCCAGCTTGGCCAGCATCTCGGGGTCGAGATTGGCGAAGTTGTGCAACTGCCCATGTTCAATCGGCTGCACCGCCTTGGCCTTGATCGCCCGCGCCAAGCCGCTGGCGGCCGGGAAAACCACGTCGTAACCACTGGCGCCGGTCAGCAGTTTGCTGTCCAGAGCCTCGGCGCTGTCGAAGATGTCGTATTTGACCGCAATGCCGGTCTCATCCTTGAAGCGCTGCAACGCCTGCTCCGGCAGATAAGCCGACCAGGTGTAGATATTCACTTGTTGCTCGGCGGCCTGGGCGGTCAGGCCCAGCCCAACACACAGGACTCCAATTGCGACACGCATGGCATGACTCCTCGGCTAATGATTCAACGGTTGCAGCCATAGTGCGGGTTGGCATGCTTCGGATAAATATTAAGCATGCTACTTTGGCATTCACTCTCATCAATGTTTGGAGCGCTTATGCTCAGCCAAGTCCGCGACCTCGATCTGCAACTGCTGCGTCTGTTCGTCTGTGTGGTGGAGTGCGGCGGTTTCAGTGCCGCGCAGGGCGAGTTGGGCATCGGTCAGTCGACCATCAGCACGCAGATGGCCAAGCTGGAGACGCGCCTCGGCTATCGTTTGTGTGAGCGCGGCAAGGCCGGGTTTCGGCTGACGCCCAAGGGCCAGCAGCTGTTGGTCGCGACCCGCAAGCTGTTCACCGCGCTTGAGATGTTCAAGGGCGAGGCCCAGGGCATGGCCGACAAACTGCTCGGCGAGCTGCGCATCGGTCTCTCCGAAGCCCTCGATGCCCAGGTGCGCGAATGCGTTGCCGAGGCCCTCGGCCAGTTTCGCCAACGCAACCAGGCGGTACAAATTGAACTGCTCAGTGCCACGCCCGCCGAGCTGGAGCGACGCCTGTTGCAGGATCAGCTGCACCTGGCAATCGGCTACTTTTCCGGGCAGCAAAATGCGCTGGATTACCAGCCGCTATTCAGCGAAGAACAACGCCTGTACTGCGCCAAAAAACACCCGTTGTTCGGCCAGGCCCAGCCCAGTCAGGCGCAGCTGGATGGCTGTGACGGTGTGGTGCATCCCTATCGCTTTATCAACGCCGCAGAACCCTTTCAGCCGCTTAACAGCAGCGCCAGCACCGAGCATGTGGAAGGCAGCCTGACCTTTATTCTGTCCGGGGCGCACATTGGTTATCTGCCCCGTCACATCGCCGCGCCTTGGCAGGCCCAGGGTTTGCTGCAACCGCTCGGCCCCGAAGCCCTGAGCTTCAGCGTGCAGTTTCACCTGGCCCATCACCGCGGGCGCCAACCGAGCGAGGCGCAGTTGGCCCTGATGGCAGACCTGCACAGGGCCTTCGCCAACCACAGTCACGGTTAACAGCGCAGCTCGGTTTGAAGCGGCGGGCTTGGATGCTGATGAATTTTGCTGGGCAATAAAAAACCCCACAAGGCTGGGCCGTTGTGGGGTTTGGGTGTCCGTCACGAGCTGACGGAGTGCCGCATCAAACGTTGAAGCGGAAGTGCATCACGTCGCCGTCTTTGACGATGTAGTCCTTGCCTTCCAGGCGCCATTTGCCGGCTTCCTTGGCACCGGCTTCACCCTTGAACTGGATGAAGTCGTTGTAGGCGATCACTTCGGCGCGGATAAAGCCTTTCTCGAAGTCGGTATGGATCACCCCGGCCGCTTGTGGGCCCGTGGCGCCGACCCGGACTGTCCAGGCGCGGACTTCTTTGACGCCGGCGGTGAAGTAGGTTTGCAGGTGGAGCATTTCGTAGCCGGCGCGGATTACCCGGTTCAGGCCGGGTTCTTCCAGACCGAGGGCTTCGAGGAACATGTCTTTCTCTTCGCCGTCGTCAAGCTCGGCGATTTCCGCTTCGATCTTGTTGCACACCGGCACCACAATCGCGCCTTCGGCGTCGGCGATGGCTTGCACCACATCCAGCAGCGGATTGTTTTCGAAGCCGTCTTCGGCCACGTTGGCGATATACATGACCGGCTTGCTGGTGAGTAGATGAAAGCCACGGATCAGGGCTTTTTCATCGGCGCTCATGTCCTTCATCAGGCTGCGTGCTGGCTTGCCTTCGGTGAAGTGATTGATCAGTTGTTCCAGCAGGACTTTCTGCGCGCCGGCGTCTTTGTCGCCACCCTTGGCATTGCGGGTGACTTTTTGCAGTTGTTTTTCGCAGCTGTCGAGGTCGGCGAAGATCAGTTCCAGATCGATGATTTCGATGTCGCGCTTGGGGTCGACGCTGTTGGAAACGTGAATCACGTTGTCATCTTCGAAGCAGCGCACCACATGGGCGATGGCGTCGGTTTCGCGGATGTTGGCCAAAAACTTGTTGCCCAGGCCTTCACCTTTGGAGGCGCCGGCCACTAAGCCTGCGATGTCGACGAACTCCATGGTGGTCGGCAGCACGCGCTCGGGTTTAACGATTTCGGCCAGGGCATCCAGGCGCGGATCGGGCATTGGCACTATGCCGCTGTTCGGTTCGATGGTGCAGAACGGGAAGTTCTCTGCCGCGATACCGGATTTGGTCAGGGCGTTGAACAGAGTGGACTTGCCGACGTTGGGCAGGCCGACGATGCCGCAATTGAAACCCATGGTGTAATCCTCGCGCAGATGAATTCGGGGAAATAAAGAGGTTTAAGCTTTCTGGCTGTGCAACTTGTGCATCGCCTTACTCCAGTCGCCGGCGAGCATCTCGGGGAGCGCGGCGAGGGCATTGTCGATGCTGGCATCCAGTAAGTCTTGTTCGCTGCGCGGGGCGCGGCCGAGGACGAAGTTGGAAACCATGCTGCTGTGTCCGGGATGGCCGATGCCAAGCCGCAGCCGGTAAAAATTATTCTGATTGGCCAGCTGCGCGATGATGTCGCGTAAGCCGTTGTGGCCGCCGTGGCCGCCGCCCAGTTTGAGCTTGGCGACCCCGGGTAGCATGTCGAGTTCGTCGTGGGCCACCAGGATGGCATCTGGCGGGATGCGGAAGAAATTCGCCAGCGCGGCAACGGCTTGGCCGCTGCGATTCATAAAGGTGGTTGGGATCAGTAAACGAACATCGCGGCCTTGGTGGCTGAATTTACCCACCAAGCCAAAATACTTGCGGTCGCTGCTCAGGCTGACGCCTTGTTTGGCGGCGAGGCGCTCAACAAAAAGGGCTCCTGCGTTATGCCGAGTCTGTTCGTATTCAGCGCCCGGATTACCCAGGCCGACGATCAGTTGCACGGCGGTCACGACAGAAGCCCTTTTATGGAACGACGAAAAAACGCTGTTGGCTGGCTGAGTGGCGCAGGGAAAACCGGTGAAAAGTGCTGATTTACCATGTGTAAAATCCGCGTTCTACCCGTTTTCTCTGCGACTATCGATTGCCGGCAGATGGTTCTTTCGCCGTTCAAACGACGCTGTTATTACTCAGCGTCTTTAACTACGCGCGAAGCGTGGATGTTGGCAACTGGCAAGTCATTGCCGTGAGCCAAGGCAACCAGTTGCACGCCAGCTGGCAGAACCAGGTCAGACAAGTGCAGGATGGTGCCGATTTCAACTTTAGCCATGTCGACTTCGATGAATTCTGGCAAGTTGGCTGGCAGGCAAGTCACTTCAACTTCCACGGCAGTGTGGGAAACTTCGCCGCCTTGGGTCTTAACGCCAACCGAAGTTTCTTGGTTGGTGAAGTGCAACGGCACGTGGGCAGTCAGTTTCTGGCCGGCAACGACGCGAACGAAGTCAGCGTGCATAACGAACATTTTTACTGGGTGGCGTTGCAGTGCTTTGATCAGCACGGTTTCAACGGCGCCATCAACGTTCAGCGCGATAACGTGGCTGAAAGCAGCTTCGTTTTCGAGCAGCTTGGCAACGTCTTTAGCGATCAGGCTGATCGATTGAGCGCCTTTCTCGCCACCGTAGATTACGGCTGGGATCAGGCTGGCGAGACGACGTAGGCGGCGGCTCGCACCTTTCCCCAGGTCGGAACGCACTTGAGCATTCAGGGTAAATTCAACAGTCATGGTGTTTCTCCAGTACAACAACAGCCCAGAAAACAGTATCGCCTTGCAGAACCTGCGACCGGTGCTGAAGGCGATTGGGCAAAAAACCCCGCACTAGGCGGGGCGCATTTCGTTCGGCGCAGATTGAGCTAAGACGCTAGGTCTTAGCGGAACATCGCGCTGATCGATTCTTCATTGCTGATACGGCGAACCGCCTCGGCAACAATAGGGGCGATATCCAGTTGACGGATACGGCCACAGGCTTGTGCAGCGGCTGAGAGCGGGATGGTGTTAGTCACCACCAACTCATCGAGCACAGAATTTTCAATATTTTCGATCGCGCGACCCGACAGCACCGGGTGGGTGCAGTAGGCGATAACCTTGGAGGCGCCGTGCGCCTTAAGCGCTTTGGCGGCGTGGCCCAGGGTGCCGGCGGTGTCGACCATGTCGTCGACCAGTACACAGGTACGGCCTTCAACGTCGCCGATGATGTGCATGACTTCAACTTGGTTGGCCTTCGGCCGACGTTTGTCGATGATCGCCAGGTCAACGCCGAGGGTCTTGGCCACGGCACGGGCGCGCACTACGCCGCCGATGTCGGGGGAGACAATCATCAGGTTTTCAAAGCGTTGATCGACGATATCGTCCACCAGAATCGGCGAGCCGTAGATGTTATCTACCGGGATATCGAAGAACCCTTGGATCTGGTCAGCGTGCAGATCAACCGTGAGCACACGGTCGATGCCTACCACTGTCAGCATGTCGGCCACTACTTTAGCGGTGATAGCCACCCGGGCCGAACGCGGACGGCGATCTTGGCGGGCGTAACCGAAGTAGGGGATCACGGCAGTGATACGCGAGGCTGACGAGCGGCGGAAGGCATCAGCCATCACCACCAGTTCCATCAGGTTNTCGTTGGTTGGCGCACACGTCGGTTGAATAATGAAAACATCTTTACCGCGAACGTTTTCATTGATTTCGGCGCTGATNTCNCCATCGGAAAATTTGCCTACTGAGGCATCACCGAGNGGGATATGCAGCTGACGTACGACACGCCGAGCGAGATCGGGGTTGGCATTCCCCGTAAAGACCATCATCTTGGACACGCACACTACCTGTCGGCTTAGGGTAACCGGGATGGGTACAAAATATGGCAGGGGCGGCTGGATTCGAACCAACGCATGGCAGGATCAAAACCTGCTGCCTTACCGCTTGGCGACGCCCCTGTATCTGGTGTGGCTAACTGCTTATGAGCTGCGTTGCACGCTGTGGTGCAATGGCAGGGGCGGCTGGATTCGAACCAACGCATGGCAGGATCAAAACCTGCTGCCTTACCGCTTGGCGACGCCCCTATAACGCACAGCTNTTACCGCTACTTCTTGAGCAGTTCTTTGAGCTTGCGNTGCAACATCGAAATGTTACGACCCTGGGCGACAAAGCACGGCAAAGTTGCTGGAAGTTGGCGGGCGACTTTATCAGCATCGTCCTGTTTTGGGAAGCTCCCAAATACACAAGCTCCAGTGCCGGTTAATCGAGTTGGAACAAATTTGTTCAACAAGATCAAAGCGTTATGTACTTCTGGATAACGCTTCTGGACCACCGGCTGACAGTCATTACGACCGCCCCCCTCAAGAAGGCTGCGAAGTTTATTGGCCGGGGTGTCGCGTGTCAACTGCGGGTCGGCGAAAACTTCTGCGGTGCTGACGCTAACCTGCGGAATTGCAACCAAAAACCACGGCTCGCTGAGTTCGACGGGGGTAAGAATCTCGCCAACCCCTTCAGCAAAGGCCGCGTGGCCGCGGACGAATACCGGCACGTCGGCGCCCAGGCTTAAACCCAGGCTGGCGAGCTGGTCTTCGCTCCAGTTCAGCTGCCAGAGGTGGTTGAGGCCGAGCAAGGTAGTGGCCGCATCCGAGCTGCCGCCACCCAGGCCGCCGCCCATGGGCAGGCGTTTAGTCAGCCAGATATCGGCGCCTTGGCTGCAATGGCTGGCCTGCTGCAATTGGCGCGCGGCGCGCACTATCAGGTTGCTGTCGTGGGCAACCTCGGTCAGCTCGCTGTGCAGCTGGATAACACCGTCAGTGCGCGGCGCGAAGGTCAGCTCGTCGGCGTAGTCGAGAAACTGAAACAGGGTTTGCAGCTGGTGATAGCCGTCGCTGCGCCGACCAATAATGTGCAGCATCAGATTCAGTTTGGCCGGCGCAGGCAGCGTCAGGCTGTGCGCCGGAGGCGTCAGTGGAGGCACCTGCATATCACTGGCCGAGCTGGCGTGGCTGCCAGTCCTTGATCACCAGGGTGATGTCGAGTTTGGCTCCATGCAGTTTGATGCGCTCGGGTAGCCAGTAGCCGTTTTGCTCGACGTAACTCAGGTATTCAACTTTCCAGTCATCTTGCTCAAGGGTCGCCAGCCGGCTTTCGCTGCCCAGGGTCAGGCGGCTCTTACTGTCGCTGGCGGGTACGCCGCGCACCCACCAGAACAGGTGGGAAATGGGCAGGTTCCAGCCCAGCTGTTGCTGTAATAAGGCCTCGGCGGACTCGGCTTGAAAGCTGCCTTGGTTGGCGGCCTCCAGGCTAACTTTGCCGGGGCGGCCGGTCAGCCGTGCAGCGCCGCCACCCATGGGGCCGGCCAGGCGAATATCGAAGTAGTCCTGGCGTTGCAGCCAGAACAAGGTGGCGCTGGCGCTTTCGATTTTGCCGTCGCGTTTTTCCGCGCGCAGGCCCATTTTGCCGCTGATCTCCCAGCCATTGAGCTGACTGACCTGGTCTTTATGCTGCTGCCAGAGGGCGGAGTCGCCCTGGCCGCTGAGGGTTTCGTGGGAGGTCAGGCCGGCGCAGCCGCTTAGCAGGGCTAGGCAGCAGGCGGCGAGTAAAAGGCGAAAAGGCATAATTTAAAGCGTCTCTGAACCCGTTAGGCGCAGCACTGTGCTGCGGATGGCGGGGCTATCGGGGGTATTTTCCAGTGCTTGCGCCCACACCTGGCGGGCCTCGCGTTGTTTGCCATTGGCCCACAGCACCTCGCCCAGGTGAGCGGCCACTTCGGCGTCGGGAAACCGCTCCAGGGCTTGGCGCAATAGCGCTTCGGCCGCGTCCAGCTGGCCTTGGCGATAATTGACCCAGCCGAGGCTGTCGAGCACGGCGGCATCTTCGGGGTTGATCTGATGGGCTTGCTCAATCAGCTCGCGGGCTTCAACGAAGCGGGTGGTGCGGTCGGCCAGGGTGTAACCGAGGGCATTCAGGGCCATGGCGTTGTTCGGTTCGCGCTTGAGGATAAAGCGCAGATCGGTTTCCAGTTGAGTCAGGTCGTTGCGTTTTTCCGCCAACATGGCGCGGGTGTAAAGCAGATTCAGGTCATCTGGAAACAGCAACAAGGCTTGCTGAATGGTCTGCCAGGCGCGGGGGCTCTGGTCATGGTTGGTCAGGGCTTCGGTTTCGATCAGGTACAGCTGGATGGCGTAGTCGGGTTGGCGCTCGCGGGCCTTGGCCAGACGATTGCTCGCCTCTTCAACGCGCTTGCCGCTGAGCAGAATCTCGGTCTGCCGCAGCTGGGCACCGAGAAAATCATTGCCTGGACCGACCAGGTCGTATTCGATCAGGGCACTTTCCGGGTCGTGGCGCTCTTCATAGACGCGGCCCAGATTAAAGTGCGCCGCATCGACGTGGCTGCCGCGGGCGATCAGCTCTTCCAGATAAACCTGCGCCTCTTGCCAGTCTTGCCCTTCTAAACAGACCAAGGCCAGGGAGAAGCGCAGATCGTCGTCATCCGGGAACTGTTGCACCAGGCTGGCAAACTCAACCCGCGCATCGTCCAGGCGTTCTTGCTCGACCAGCAGCCGTGCATAGGTCAGACGCAGGCGTTTGTCGTCGGGGTGCAACTCGATGCCGTTCTCAAGCAGTGGCAAGGCTTCATCGCTGCGTTGCAACACTTGCAGAAAACGCACGCGCAGCAGCAGGGGCGGCACGTCTTCACTGCTGGCCGGGTGCTCTTCGAGCAGCGCCAAGGCCGCCTCGGTTTTGCCGTCTTGTTGCAGTAACAGGGCTTTGCCGAACAGTAATTGACTGTTCTCTGGGTGTTTGAGCAATAAACGATCGAAGCTTTGCAGTAAGCCGCTGCGGGTTTCCTGATCGGTTTCCGCCGCCGACAGGGCGAGGAAGTCGAAATTGGTATCGCCCTGGGCCTGCAGGACTTTTTCCATGTGCTGCATCGACTGTTCATAGCGCCCGGCATGGGCCAGTTGAATGGCCGCTGCGCGCTGGGCGTCGAGATTGTTCGGGGCATTTTTGGCCCAGATCAGTGCGCTCTCTTGCGCGGCTTGTTCGGCGCCGAGGTATTCGGCAATCCGAAAGGCACGCTCGGCAACGCCAGCATCTTGGGTGAGCTTGGCTTGGGCCAGGTAACCGTCCAGCGCCAGGTCATAGCGATTGCGCTGGCCGGCCAGCTCGGCGGCCAGCAAGACAAACAGGCTCTGCTCGCTGAACGAGCCATACACCAGGGGTGTGCTCGGTGGCGCTGGAGTCTCGGCGACAGGCGGATTGCTTGGGCTGGTTGGCGGTTTAAATGTTTGGCAACCACCAATAAAGGCCAGGGCGATCAACCAGGTAAAAGTTTTTTTCATGTGCGCAAGGTTCGACTTGTCGGCTGTCTGGGCATCATGACACAAGCCGCCGGGCAAGCCCAAGGGGCCGGCCGCTATCTATAGTTGGCTGCACTTAACGGTTGTTCTATGGAGAGTGCTCGGGGTGACAACGCCCAAGGCGGCTGAGATCTATCGCTATCTGTAGTCGCGTGCGTGGTGGTTGTTCTATGGCCAGTGAAGTAGGACAATCGGCCGTTTTCCGACACTGTCAGCGACTCTGCATGGCCTTCCTTGCTCTGGGTATCAACCATAAAACCGCCTCGGTGGCTGTCCGCGAGCGCGTGGCGTTTAGCCCTGAGCGCTTGGTTGGGGCTCTGCAACAGCTCTGTCAGCACACTTGCAGCCGTGAGGCGGCGATTCTCTCGACCTGCAACCGCAGCGAGCTGTACCTCGAGCAAGACGACCTGGATGTCGAGCAGATCCTGCTCTGGTTGGCCGCTTATCACGAGTTGGACGTGGCCGAGCTGCGTGCCTGCGCCTATGTGCATGCCGATGAGCAGGCCGTGCGGCATATGATGCGGGTCGCCAGCGGGCTGGATTCGATGGTGCTTGGCGAGCCGCAAATTTTCGGCCAGTTAAAATCCGCCTACGCCGTGGCGCGCGAGGCCGGCACGGTCGGGCCGCTGCTCGGTCGGCTGTTTCAGGCCACCTTCAGCACTGCCAAACAGGTGCGCACCGATACCGCGATTGGCGAAAACCCGGTGTCGGTAGCCTTTGCCGCCGTTAGCCTGGCCAAGCAGATTTTCAGCGACTTGCACCGCAGTCAGGCCCTGTTGATTGGCGCCGGCGAGACCATCAGCCTGGTCGCCCGCCATCTGCACGATCAAGGCATCAAGCGCATTGTGGTCGCCAATCGCACCCTGGAGCGCGCTAGCCAGCTGGCTGAGCAGTTCGGCGCCCATGCGGTGCTGCTCTCGGAAATCCCCCAGGAGCTGGTCAACAGCGATATCGTCATCAGCTCCACCGCCAGCCAGTTGCCGATTCTCGGTAAGGGTGCGGTCGAGCGGGCGCTCAAGTTGCGCAAGCACAAACCGATCTTCATGGTTGATATCGCCGTCCCCCGCGATATCGAGCCGGAAGTCGGTGAACTCGACGACATCTATCTGTACAGCGTCGATGACCTGCACGAAGTAATCGCCGAAAACTTAAAAAGTCGCCAGGGCGCCGCGCAAGCCGCCGAAGAGTTGGTGGCGCTTGGCGCCGAAGACTTTATGCAGCGCCTGCGGGCGTTGGCGGCGGTGGATGTGCTCAAGGCCTATCGCCAGCAAGCCGAACGCCTGCGCGACGAGGAACTGACCAAGGCCCTGCGCCTGCTCGCCAACGGTTGCGCCGCCGATGAAGCCTTGGCGCAACTGGCCCGTGGCCTGACCAACAAATTGCTGCATGCGCCCAGCGTGCAGCTGAAAAAACTCTCCGCCGCCGGCCGCTTCGATGCCCTGGCCATGGCTCAAGAACTTTTTGCTCTCGATGAGAGTCCGGACAAGCAAACCCCATGAAAGCTTCACTGCTAAACAAACTCGATGCCCTGCAGGATCGCTTCGAGGAGCTTACCGCCCAGCTCGGTGATGCCGAGGTGATCAGCAATCAGCCGCAGTTTCGGGCCTACTCCAAGGAATACGCCGAGGTAGAGCCGGTTATTCAGGCCTACCGTCAGGTGCTTAAGGTGCAGGGCGATCTGGAAGGCGCTCAGGCGCTGCTCAAAGACAGCGACCCGGACATGCGCGAGATGGCGGTCGAAGAAGTCGCCGCGGCCAAAGAGCAGTTGGTCGAACTGGAGGCCAACTTGCAGCGCATGTTGCTGCCGCGCGACCCGAATGACGGCCGCAACGTGTTTCTCGAAGTGCGCGCCGGCACCGGCGGCGATGAGGCGGCGATTTTCTCCGGCGACCTGTTTCGCATGTACTCGCGCTATGCCGAGAAGCAGGGCTGGCGGGTCGAGATTTTGTCCGAGAGCCTCGGCGAACATGGCGGCTATAAAGAGGTGATTGCCCGAGTCGAGGGCGACAACGTCTACGGCAAGCTCAAGTTCGAGTCCGGCGCGCACCGCGTGCAGCGCGTGCCCGAGACCGAATCCCAGGGCCGCATCCACACCTCGGCCTGCACGGTTGCAGTGTTGCCGGAGCCCGATGAGCAGCTGGCGATCGAGATCAATCCGGCCGACTTGCGCGTCGACACCTACCGCTCCTCCGGTGCCGGTGGTCAGCACGTCAACACCACGGATTCGGCGATTCGCATCACCCACATTCCCACCGGCACCGTGGTTGAGTGTCAGGAAGAGCGCTCGCAACACAAGAACCGCGCCCGCGCCATGTCCTGGCTGTCGGCCAAGCTGCAAGACCAGCAGGACGCCGCCGCCCACAAGGAAATCTCCGACAGCCGCAAATTGCTGGTTGGCTCAGGTGATAGATCCGAGCGCATTCGCACCTATAACTTCGCTCAGGGGCGGGTCACCGATCACCGTATCAACCTGACCCTCTACTGCCTGGCCGATGTGTTAAGCGGCGGCGTCGAGGCGGTCATCACCCCGTTGCTGGCCGAATACCAGGCCGACCAATTAGCCGCCCTGGGTGACTAACTTGGCCAGCATTGCCGAGTTGCTGCAGCAGGCCGAACTGGCCGACTCGCCCAGTGCCCAGCTGGACGTCGAGTTGCTGCTGGCTGCGGCGCTGGGCAAATCGCGCAGCTACCTGCGCACCTGGCCGGAGCGTGAAGTTGAACCGGCTTGCGAGGCCATTTTTGCCGCCCATCTGGCGCGCCGCCGCTGTGGCGAGCCGATCGCCTATATCCTCGGCCGCCAGGGCTTTTGGAGCCTGGATCTGGATGTCGCCAGCCACACCCTGATCCCGCGTCCCGACACCGAGTTGTTGGTGGAGACCGCCTTGGCCTTGTTGCCGGGCAGCCCTGCGGCCGTGCTCGATCTGGGCACCGGCACCGGTGCCATCGCCCTGGCGCTGGCCTGCGAGCGTCCGGCCTGGCAAGTCACCGGGGTTGATCGGGTCAGCGAGGCGGTGGAGCTGGCCGAAGCCAATCGCGCGCGGCTGCAACTGGGCAACGCCCGCTTTCTGGCCAGCCACTGGTTTTCGGCTTTGGCCGGCCAGCGTTATCAGCTGATTGTCAGTAACCCGCCCTATATCGCCGCCGGCGACCCGCACCTGAGCCAGGGCGATCTGCGTTTCGAGCCGAGCAGCGCGCTGGTGGCCGGTGTCGATGGGCTGGACGATATTCGGCTGATCATCGCGCAGGCGCCGCAGCACCTGCATTCCGGTGGCTGGCTGTTGCTGGAGCACGGTTTCGATCAGGCCGAGGCGGTGCGTGAATTGCTCAGTGGCCAAGGTTTTATGGCGGTGGAAAGCCGCCGGGATCTGGGCGGTCATCAACGAATTTCCCTCGGGCAGTGGCCACTATGAATGTGCAACTCAACGATGAAGAACTGCTGCGCTACAGCCGGCAGATTCTGCTGGCCCAGGTGGATATCGCCGGTCAGCTCAAGCTGAAAAACAGCCGGGTGTTGATCGTCGGTCTCGGCGGCCTCGGCTCGCCGGTGGCCCTGTACCTGGCCGCCGCTGGGGTGGGTGAGCTGCATCTGGCGGATTTCGACAAGGTCGATTTGACCAATCTGCAACGACAAATCGCCCACGACAGCCAGAGCATCGGTCAGCTGAAAGTCGAGTCGGCGGCCAGCCGGGTGCGGGCGATCAATCCGGCCATCGGTCTCAAGCTGTATCCGGCAGGTTTAGATGCCGATTCGCTGGATGCGGCGGTGGCTGGCGTCGATCTGGTGCTCGATTGCTCGGACAACTTCAGTACCCGCGAGGCGGTCAATGCCGCCTGTGTGGCGGCGGTTAAACCACTGGTCAGCGGCGCAGCGATTCGCCTGGAAGGTCAGCTGGCGGTGTTCGACCCGCGCCGCGCAGACAGCCCTTGCTACCACTGCCTGTACGGTCATGGCAGCGAGGCCGAACTGACCTGCAGCGAAGCCGGCGTGCTCGGCCCCTTAGTGGGCTTGGTCGGCAGCCTGCAAGCTTTGGAGGCACTGAAGTTGCTGGCCGGATTTGGCGAGCCGCTGGTGGGCCGTTTGTTGTTGATCGACGGCGTCGCTAGTCGTTTTCGCGAGCTCAAGGTCAAGCGCGATCCGGCCTGTAGCGTTTGCGGCGTGACTGATGCTCAGTGATGTACCTATTGCAAAACTGAGCCGCGAAGCCCCCATCGGTGTTTTCGACTCAGGCGTCGGCGGTCTGTCGGTACTGGGTGAAATCCGTGCGCTGCTGCCGCAGGAATCCTTGCTCTATGTGGCCGACAGCGGTCACGTGCCCTACGGCGAGAAAAGCCCGGACTTTATCCGTGAGCGCAGTCAGCGGATTGCCGAGTTTCTGCTCGGGCAGGGCGCCAAAGCCTTGGTGCTGGCCTGTAACACCGCCACCGCGGCGGCCATAGCTGAGCTGCGCGGGCGCTACCCGCAACTGCCGATCATCGGCATGGAACCGGCGGTCAAACCCGCGGCCGCCGCCACCCAGAGTGGCGTGGTCGGCGTGCTGGCCACCACCGGCACGCTGAAAAGCGCCAAGTTCGCCGCCTTGCTCGATCGCTTCGCCAATGACGTACGGGTCATCACCCAGCCGTGCCCAGGCTTGGTCGAGCAGATCGAAGCCGGTGAGTTAGACAGCGAGGCCACCCGTGCGCTGCTGTCGGGCTTTGTCCAGCCGCTGCTGGCCGAGGGTTGCGATACGCTGATTCTCGGCTGCACCCATTACCCCTTTATCAAGCCGTTGCTGCGCCAACTGCTGCCGGCCTCGGTCAGCCTGATCGACACCGGCGCCGCGGTGGCGCGGCAGTTGCAGCGGGTCTTGGCCGAGCAGCAGCTGCTCGCGCTCGGCTCGGCGCGGCCCACGCAGTTCTGGTCGAGTGCCAATTGTCAGCAACTGGAGCAGGTGTTGCCGCTGCTCTGGGGCCCGGCCGCGACGGTTAAGCCGCTGAGTGACTGATTGGCCATTTGCATGGGTGGCTTTCGCTTGGCCGAAACATTTCTATACTCCAGGCAGCTGCCAATCGTTAAATCTTAAAACACTAAGAAAAGGACCTTGTCATGCACAAACTCTTTAGCTTGCTCGCGCTTGCGGGCTTTTCCTTGGGCGCCGCGGCGGGCGTTCAGGCGGCTGATCTGGCGTTTGCGGTGGGCTCCACCAATGATTCGACCATGACCTACCGCCTGGGGCTGCAGTGCGATTTTGGCCGCAACTTCACCGAGAGCAGCAGCGGTCGCCTGACCGGTTACTGGGACACGGCCTACACCTATTGGCAGGGCGATAAAACCGCCAGCAACAACAGCTTGTCGCTGACTCCGGTGATTGTCTATGAGTTCGCCGGCGAGACGATCAAGCCCTATGTTGAAGCCGGGATTGGCGTGGCGCTGTTCTCCGATACCGAAGTAGAAGACCAGGACCTGGGCTCATCCTTTCAGTTTGAAGACCGCTTGGGCGTTGGCCTGCGCTTTAACGGTCAGGAGATTGGCCTACGCGCCATGCATTACTCCAACGCGGGTTTCAGCAGCCCCAATGATGGCGTCGAGAACTACAGCCTGCACTACGCCTTGGCGTTCTGAGGCATTGGTCGCAGGCAACAAAAAGCCGGGTTTCGCTCCCGGCTTTTTTGTGTCTCGGTTATGGAGCTATTAGGTGTTGCGACCGCAGCTAACGGTCAAAACGCGAAAACGGTAGGAGCGAGCTTGCTCGCGATGCTTTTGCGTAATCCGTATCGCCAGCAAGCTGGCTCCTACAGTTCAATTCAGCAACCTCAGCTGCTCGACCCGGATCAGTTCGCAGGCAGCGCCGGTGTCATCATGGCTCAGGGAGCTGCTCCAGCGATAAGCATCCTGGCCATCGACCCGCACCGGTTGGCCGCTGAGCTGAATGCACGGATCGTTTTTTACCCGGCCCAAGGTCTCCGCCACCTGCGGGTTGGCCGGGGGCATGTGCATACAGCTTACTCAGCGATAAATAGTCGCCAGCCCTTGGCGCTCTTCCAGGCACTCGGGGGAGGCCATCTCGAACTCGCGGCACACCCAGGGGCGGTTTTCGTAAATGGTGCAGAGCATGCTGTCGCGGTCCAGCGCCACGCACCAGCCATCGTCGAGGCGCAGCATGACTTCGCCGCCCCATTGATCGATATCGATATAGCGTTTGGGCACGCCGGTGTCGCTCAGCAGTATCACTTCCAGCTGGCAGCAGCAGGCCGCGCAGTTGGCGCAGGTGACCGCGGGTTGCGGCTCGACGCTGGCGAGGGGAATAAGCTCGGGGGCATTTTTCATCGGCACAGTTTAAGTCAGCCGAGGGTTTTGGTGTTGCTCGGCCGACCAGCGCTGGTCGGGCCGGGCGTTACGGCCGAGGAGCGTCAGTCCGCAGTTGCAGACCTTGGCAAACCTTTGAATGCCGCCAAGGCGCGCAGCCGGCTCTGGCCCAGATCAACCATGGGCGGTGGATAATCGACATCGCCGAACAAGCCACCAGCCGGTTGACCTGAGGCCGCCGGGTTGTGAATCTCCTTGTTGTTCAATCCGGCCAGCTCCGGCAACCAATGGCGGATAAAGCGCCCGTGCGGGTCGAATTTGGCCGATTGGCTGAGGGGGTTGAAAATCCGAAAGTACGGCGCCGAATCGGTGCCGGTGGAGGCACTCCATTGCCAGCCGCCGTTGTTGGCGGCTAGGTCGCCGTCGATCAGGTGGCGCATAAAAAAGCGCTCACCCTCGCGCCAGTCGATCAGCAGATTCTTGCTCAGGAACATCGCCACTATCATCCGCAAACGGTTGTGCATCCAGCCGGTGGCTAAGAGTTGGCGCATGGCCGCGTCGATAATCGGGATGCCGGTGCGGCCCTGTTGCCAGGCCGCCAGTTCAGTGGGCGCATCGCGCCAGGGCAGGGATTCGGTGCCTTGGCGAAACGCGCGGCCCATGGACACCCGTGGGTAGCCGACCAGAATGTGCTTATAGAACTCGCGCCACAGCAGCTCATTAATCCAGCACACGACACCTGGATTACCGCTATCGAACTCACCCTGATTGCTCGCCAACGCCGCGTGCAGACACTGGCGCGGTGACAGCACCCCGGCGGCCAAGTAACTCGACAGCTGGCTGGTGCCAGGCACTGCGGGCAGGTCGCGTTGTTGTTCGTAGTGCTGCATTTGTTCGTCGGCAAAGGCCGTCAACCGCCGCTGGGCCTCGGCTTCGCCGGCGGGCCAGAGCTGCTGCAGGCTGGTGCTTGGGCTCGCAAATCCTGCCACTTGATTGGGTATGGGGTCACTCGAAACAGGCAGCGGCACTTGCGCCATAGGCAGCGGCCAGCAGCGCGGCAGGGCGATTTGCAGACGCCGGTAACAGGCTTTGCGAAACTGGCTGAACACCTGAAAGTAGCTGCCCGACTGGGTCAGCAGGCTGCCGGGCTGGAACAGCAGCTGATCGAGGTGGCGCTGCAGGCCGATGCCCTGTGATTCCAGCAGACGCGCGCAGGCGACGTCGCGGCGGCTTTCGTGCACGCCGTATTCATCGTTGATCTGCACCTGGCTAATTGCATGCTGACGACAGAGTTGCAGCAGCGCGTTGGGCGCCTCGCGCCAGTCATCGACCTGACGAATCAGCAGAGGCACATTCAGCGCCGCCAGCTCGCCTTGCAGCTCCCGCAGGTTGCGCAACCAGAAGTCGATCTTGGCCGGTGCGTCGTTATGTTGCAGCCATTGCCCGGGGCTGAGCAGGTACAGCGCCAGTGTCGGGCCGGCGGCCATGGCGGCGCTCAGGGCGCTGTTGTCGCGCACGCGCAGGTCGCTGCGAAACCAGATCAGTTGCTGCATACAGGCTCCATTAGCAGGGGGGGCGCACTCACAGGGCGTTACGCAGGCTGAGGTTTTCCGGGTGCGGCTGCAGATACACCTGGCGGGCAATGTAGGCATCCGGGTGATGGCGCAAGTGATGCTTGAGTAGGGTCAGCGGTACCACCAGCGGCACTATGCCGTTGCGGTATAGCTCAATCAGCTGGCTGATTTCCTGTTTGTCGGCGCCGCTCAAGGCTTTTTTCAGGTAGCCGCACAGGTGCTGCAGCACATTGCTGTGGGTGCGGCGGGTGGCGCATTTTTTCAGGGCCTGCATCAGCTGGCTAAAATAACGCGGCGCCAGCTCCGGCAAGGTGTATTGACTCAAGTTGCCGAGCAGCTGCCCGAGGGCCTTGTACTGCACAGGATCGGTGGCCAGCAGCTGGTATTTGTAGCGCGAGTGAAAATCCAGAATGCTTTGCCGGGTCAGGCCGCTGTGCAGCAATTGCTGCCAGCGGGCATAGGCATACACGCGGGTGAGGAAATTCTCGCGCAGCACGGCATCGTTCAGCCGACCGTCTTCTTCCACCGGCAGATCCGGATGGCGGGCGCAAAAGGCCTGGGCAAAGATGCCGCGTCCGCCGCCCGTGACGGGCATGCCGTTGTCCTGATAAACCTTGACCCGCTCAAGTCCGCAGGACGGCGACTGTTGCATAAAAATATAGCCGCAAATGCCCTGTAGTTCAGTGGCCATGCGCTCGCCATAAGCGGTCAGGGCGTCGGTGACATCCATCTCGCGCTTGAGCGTATCGACCGCTCGTGGCGCTTGCGGCTCGCCAATTAAGCGAATCGGCGCGCGGGGCGTACTCATGCCAATGCCGACTTCCGGGCATACCGGCACAAACTGAAAATGCTCACTCAACACCTGGCTGCACAGGTGCGACTGCTTATGCCCGCCGTTAAAACGCACCTGCGCGCCCAGCAAGCAGGCACTGATGCCGAGTTTTAGCGGGGTGGTTGCTGAGTTGGAAGCGGTCATGGCGCACCTCTGCACAGGATGGCGAGCGAAGGGATATCCGCTGCGGCCTTGCACCGATAATAGGCATGTAGCTGTACAGTAGTAAATGCTTTGTACAGGTATTGTATGGATAGATTCACGGTGAATTTTCAAGCGATGCGGTGCTGTGACGCCGTCTTGGCCAGGCTTTTAGCGGTTTGTTCGTGAGCGACGGGCTGTGGCGGGTGCATGGCGCGTCGCCATATCCCCATTCAGGACTGGATTTCACTGCGCTTGGATCGTCCCTTCGTATCGAATTTTGCTGCGCGCAAAGCTGCCTGCCTGCACCGCATGCACTCCTGAATGTGCAGGTCGGCTTAACGTCAGGTGAATGGCTGAAAGCCCCGCTAGACACATCATTTCTTCTTCGCGTCTTGACGTCAGCGCAGGTCAACCGCCTGTTCAGCCGCAATGACTCTTGAGCTTGAACAGGCGTTTTTAACGCAAAAAATCAGAGCCTGGATACGGATTTCGTGAGCGGTATCACGCTGGCAGTAAGCGGAGGATATTTTTTTCGTTTGTCCTAATGCGTTAATGTGTTTGTCACACAGTCACACTTTAATCGGCCTGTGATTTAACCAGCGGCTCTGGATATTCCCGCCCGGGGCTTTCGATCTACCGCAATAACCAATAAGGACATTCGGCATGCGCTCTACCCAAACCTCGGCACACCTGTTTGAGCTTGCCAGCTCGGTAATCCCTGACGGCGTCAGTTCGCCAATGCGAGCCTTCCGTAACGTGGGTGGCAATCCGATCTGCGCCGCGCAAGCCAAAGGCTCAACCATCACCGACGTCGACGGTAATACCTATACCGACTTTCTGTGTGCTTTCGGCGCCTTGCTGCTCGGCCATGCCCGCGAAGAAATCGTCACCGCCATCACCCAGCAAGCCGCACTCGGCACTGTCTACGGCCTGACTTCTCCGCTGGAGCACCAGTTGGCGCAGCGCATCATCGCCAGCACGCCGGCCATCGAGCAGATCCGCTTTGTCTGCAGCGGTACCGAAGCCGTGATGACGGCCACCCGTATTGCCCGGGCGCACACCGGGCGTGATCTGCTGGTGAAGTTCGTCGGTTCCTACCATGGCCACTCCGACTTGCTGCTGGCCAGCCCGAGCAGCGGCGGCGGTAACAACAAAGGCGTTTCGCAGGGCATTGCCGACAGCGTCAACCGTGACGTGGTCCTCTGCCAGTACAACGACATGTCCCAGCTGATAAGCATTTTCAAAGAGCACGGCAATAAGGTCGCCGCGGTCATTGTTGAACCCTATGCGACCAACATGGGGTTCGTGCGCCCGCAAGAAGGCTTCATGGCTCTGATTCGCCAGCTGTGCGATCAGTACGGCGCCTTGTTCATCTTCGACGAAGTGGTCACCGGCTTTCGCTTCAACTTCGGTGGCATCTGCACCACGATGAATATCGATCCTGATCTGGTCACCTTCGGCAAGATCATCGGTGGCGGCACTCCGGTCGGCGCCTATGCCGGTAAAGCGCGCTTCATGCAGCACGTGGCCATCGGCAATAGCGTATTCCAGTCCGGCACATTCGCCGCCAACCCGCTGACCATGGCCGCTGGCAATGCCGCGCTGGACGTCATGGAGAAGCCGGGTTTCTACGCGGAAATGGAGCGCAAGGGCGCTGTCCTTGAAGCCGCCATCAAGTCCTCATTCTCGGCCAACAACATCCCGTTCCTGTTCACCCGTTTCGGTGCGCTCGGTGGCGTTGCCTACCGCGATAGCCACCAGGCGCTGAAGTCTTACAAGGACGTCAAGACCCAGCACTACGACATCTACACCAAGACCCATCAAGTGATGCGCGACAAGGGTTTCCTGATGGCGCCATCGCTGGAAGAGCCGATCTTCATCTCTGCCGCGCACACCGACACCGATCTGCAGGGTTTTGCAGCGGCGCTGGGCGAGTCGATTAGCGAAGCCCTGGCCGTGCACCACAAGGCCTTCCCGGTCCTGCTGCCGGCCTGATTACGCCAAACCACCTCAATCCATGTGTCATTCACGGAGGAATAAAATATGAACGCACTCGTCGACATCAACGCTCAGCAGTTCTTTGCATCGGTCAACCAGTGGTATGCGCACGCCACCGTGCGCAATAGCCCGCGCATCGTGGTGCCGGATGCTGACAAAGACCAATACATCTACCCGATTTCGCGGCAACTGCTGGGCGCCCACCCGCAAGTGCAAGCGCTCGGCAAGCAGGGTGTTGGCTACGTGCTGGCCCAGTCGGCGTACCAGTACATGTACGAGATCGGTCTGCTGGAAACCCGCTTCGTGATCGATTGCAGCCTGAATCTGATCAATAACGTGATCAAGGGCGCGACCGAAGAAGAGAAACTGGACGCCTTGACGGTGGTGATCGATGAGGGCTATCACGCCCACGTCGCCCTGGACTTCATCATCCAAATGAAGCGCCTGACCGGCATCGAGCCGCTGCAAGTGCCGGACACCAATGGCAACCTGAGTGCCGTAAAACGCGCATTGCAATTGCTCCCGGTCGAGATGCACAACGACTTCCAGTTGATCTCTGTGACCCTGGCCGAACACACCTTGACCAAGGATCTGCTGAGCATTGGCCGTGAGAAAGAAGCCTCCGAGGCGTTCACCCGGGTCATGACTGACCATGTCTCCGACGAAGGCCGTCACGCCAGTTATTTTGCCAAGCTGATGAAAGCGCACTGGGCGCGCCTGCCTGAAGAAACCAAGACGCGCATCGGCGCAATGCTGCCTGAATACCTGGATGACTACCTGGCCGGTGATGAAGAGCGTGCGTTTGATCGGCAGATTCTGCGCGGCGCCGGCCTGAGTGAGCAGGAAGCACAGGCGATTATCGCCGACACCCAAGAGCTGTTTATGGCGAAGCTGAACGATTACATCTCGGTCACCAAAGCCAACCTCGTCAAGCTGTTGCAGCGCTGCGGGGTGTTTGAGCATCAACCGACCCGGGCTGCATTTTCCCGCTACGGCATTGATCTCTAATCGCGCAACCGCTCCTTCAAGCACTCGCCGAGGGTTGAATATGCTCCTGGAAAAATTACGTGGGCTTAGCAAAACCATTCCGCTGCAACCGGCCGTCGTGGCCGGTGCTGAGGTCATCTCTTTTGCCGATCTTGAGCGCCGCTCCAGTTCTGTTGCGAGCTTTCTGACTGTTGATGGTCTGCCGCAGGATTCGCTGGTGGCGATTTACACCCGTCGGGACGTGAACGCGATAGTCGCGTTGTTTGGTGTGTTGAAAATCGGTGCCGCCTATACCTTCGTTGAAGATGACGGCAATCGTGAAGAGAACTATTGCCGCCTTAGTTCCATCGAGGCTGATGCGGTTATCTGCGCTACCGAGCATCATGCCGCGCTGCAGGCCCTGGATATCCGTGCGCTCGACATAAACACTGCGCTACACGCGGTGGATATGGGTCGCATCGGTGCCCCTGATCGAAACGCAACGGCCTATGTCTTGTTTACCTCTGGCTCCACGGGTAAACCGAAAGGCGTGTGTGTCAGCCATGGCAACATCGAGCACTACGTGGAGTCGGTCGCTCAGCGTCTCGATGTCGGTGTGCAGATGAACTACGCCCACGTCAGCACCCTGGCGGCGGATCTGGGTAATACCTCCCTGTTGCTCTCGCTGACCAGCGGTGGCTGCTTGCACCTGCTCAGCGCCGAGTTGCGTAAAGACCCTGCGGCATTTCGCGACTATCTGAGCCAGCACAGCATCGACTTCCTGAAGATCACGCCTTCACATTGGAATGCGATATTTCCTGCCGGCCAGGACACCATTGAACTGCCAGCCTTGAAGTATCTGGTCTTCGGGGGTGAAGCCTTGCCAAAAGGCTTGGCGCAGCGGATTTTGGAATCCGGGCGGATTACCCATCTCTATAACCATTACGGCCCGACTGAAGCAACGGTCGGGGTGACGGTCTATCCGGTTACCAGGGTTGAGCAGATCGACGAGTTGGCGGCCGATTCGATTCCAATCGGCAGGCCACTCGGACGCACACGCCTGATGGTGCGCACCGACGGCGGTGAGTTTGTTGAGCGAAGTGCCAAGGGTGAATTGTTCATCGGTGGTCCTTCGGTGGCCAAGGGCTACCTCGGCAACCCTCAAGAAACAGATCGCTGCTTTGTTAACTTTCAGGGTGCCGAGGGTGTTGAGCGCTTCTACAAAACCGGCGACCTGGTGAGTGTGGATGCCGGCGGCCTGGTCCAGTTCCTCGGCCGGGCCGACCGCCAGATCAAGGTCAACGGCTACCGAGTGGAGCTTGAACACATAGAAAGTGTGATGCGCGCGCTCTATGAGGTTGAAGATGCCGCAGTGTTCTACCTTGACTATTGCGGCCGGAATCGGCTGGTTGCGGCCGTTCTACCGCACGCCGGTACTGATGTGGCTGGGCTGAAGGAGCAGCTCGCAAGCTTGCTGCCCGACTACATGATCCCGAAATCCATGTTGGTGGTGTCCAGTTTTCCACGCAATGCCAATGGCAAAACCAGCCTGTCGGTGTTGCGCGAAACGGTCGTGGCCAGGCTGGCAGAGTCTGCGTCTGCCGGCGGGACGGCGCAGACCATGTTCGCTGCAGACGATGAGCGCTTGAGTCTGATTCACGGGGTGTTTTGCAAGCACTTGCACGGTGGGGCTGCAGACCTTGAGAGCAATTTCTTCGATCAGGGTGGTGACTCACTGGACGCCATCCAGCTGATCGCCGAGCTGCAGGATAAGGGCTACCCGGTCACCGCCCATGCCTTCCTCAAAAATCCAAGCATTCAGGGGCTGCTGACGACTCTGGATGATTTGGAGGGGGCTGCAAGCGAGGTGAAGGCGCCACGCAACCTGAATGAGTTGCGCCTGTTCTCTGCGGCGCAGCATGAGTTCTTCCAGCAGCAGCTGGAATATCCGGATCACTACAACCAGGCCATGCTCCTGCGCAGCGCCGATAACATCGACATGGCCACCCTTAACTGTGCGCTGACGATGCTGGTGGAAAGCCATCCGGCCTTGTCGGTGGCGTACGGCCTCGATCTTGGCGGGTTGCGAGCCTCGCACGTCGATCAGGACGGCAATGACACCCTGAGCGTTTCGTTTATCCCCGGCCACAGCGAGGCAGAAATCCAAGGCCACGTAGAGCGGGTGTCGGCGCGGGTGCACAAATCGCTGTCTCTGGAAGAGGGGCGTTTGTTTCGGGTGCACCTGTTCAAGGTGAAAAATGGCGACGATCTGCTGCTCTTGGTGGCTCATCACCTGGCGGTGGATGTCATCTCCTGGCGGTTGATTGTTGCCGAACTCACGCGGCACTACAGCGACCGCTATTACGGATCGGTCATGCCGCGCTCGCCAAGCCGGACCACCTTCTGGGATTGGGTTGAGCATCTTGAGGCGCACAAGGCCTCTTTGTCGGACCCATGGCTGACCACCACGCTGCAACAAGCCGATGCGCTGCCGGGCTACTACGACCCAAGCAACACCGAAGGCGATGCTGCAACGCTGTGGCTGGGTTTTTCGCTCGAAGAAAGCCAGGTGTTCATGCGTGATCTGGTCAATAGCAGTGGCGCGCAGTTTCACCTGCTGCTGCTTGCGGCGTTCGCTCTGGCCCTGGGCAAACTGCGGCTCGGCAAGCCGCTGGCTATCGATGTTGAAAGCCATGGCCGCACGACCTTTGACGACAGCACTGATGTAAGTCGTGTGGTTGGCTGGCACACCTCGACCTTCCCAATGATGTTCGGGGTGGTGCCGAACAATATGGCCGATGCACTGGCTCTGGTGTCGCGCACCTTCGCGCAAGTGTCGAACCTGGGGGTTGGCTTTGGCCTGCTGCGGCATGCCGATAGCGTCGACTATGTGCCGTCTGCCCCAGTGTGCTTCAACTACCTGGGCGATGTGAACTTTGCCCACGATGAGCGTTTTGAGCTGACGCCGGCAAAGTTTTCCTTTGGCCATGCGCGCAATGAGCATAACAACCGTTGTCACGAGCTGAAGCTGACCGCCCGGGTGATCGACGGCCATCTGTTGATCGACCTGGCATTCCCCCGGACGACCGAGACCGCCGACATGCACGAGTTGCTGTGCGGCATTAGCGCTGAGCTGGCGGCGTTGTCCGGGATTGAGGCGCGGGCAGCGCAGATCGTGCTGGAGCGGGGGACGCGCACCGGAATGATCAGCTACGCGCCCAAGCAGCTGATTGCCCAGGCACGCCGCCAGCAACATCGCGAATACCAGCATGTGCTGCTCACCGGTGCCACCGGCTATATCGGTGCCTATGCCCTGAAAGAGCTGATTTTCCAATCCAATGCCCATATCCACTGCCTGGTGCGCAGTAAGAACGGCGTTACCACCCAACAGCGCTTGGAGGCGTTGTTCGATGGCTACTTCCCGGGCGTGAGCCTGGCGGGCTTCAGAGGTCGCCTGACAGTTCACGAAGGGGATGTTTGCGAAGCGAAGTTGGGCCTCGATCCCGACGCCTACCAGCAGCTCAGCCGGCAGATCGACGCGATCTATCACTTTGCCGCTGATACCCGGTTGTTTGGTACCGAGGAGGAGTTTGCCAAGAGCAATATCCAGTCGGTGAAGTCCTGCATTGAGTTGGCCGAGTGTCAGCGCGTGAAGGATCTGCACTACATGTCCACCCTGGCGGTGGCCGGGGTCAACAGTAAGCCCGAGGTGGCGTTCTTCTGTGAGGACTCACTGGATATCGGTCAGGTGTTCCAGAACAACTATGAGCTGACGAAGGCCGCCGCAGAGCGCCTGGTAAATGCTTTCCGTCTGCGGGGACAGCAGGGCTTCATTTACCGCTCTGGCAATGTGTCGGGTGACTCCTTGAGCGCGCGTTTCCAGAACAATGCCAAGGATAACCGCCTGGTCCAGTTCCTGACCTCCTGCGTGAAGGTGGGGCAACTGCCAGGCCAGGTGGGCGAGCCGGTCGTGCTCTCGCCGGTCGACGAAGTGGCTGCCGGGATTGTCGCGATTTCCCTGGATGCCGCTTCTGCCCCAGGCACTTACCACGTCGACAGCATTCACGAAGTCAGCATGGAGCGGGTGTTCAGCGCGTTGGAGCGGGCCGGGTTCATCTTTGCGCCCTGCGAGTACGCCAACTTTGCGCAGTTGTTCGAGTCGATTGAGGGGGCGGATGACCCGGATATTTTGCTCGGCAAGTTCTGGGCCAGCCGTAAGAGCCGCAACATCAAGTACCGCAATGACCGCACGCTGCGAACCCTGGATCGCCTTGGCCGCGGGTTCACCACCCTCAGCGATGAGTGGCTGGATGATTTTGTGGCCCGCCTGAAACAAGAGGACGTGTTCGCGATGTCTTTGGCCAGCACCCAGCGCGGCGCAGCCAAAAGGGCCGCCCAGGCAAGGTCTTAGCTACCCGTCAACACATTTGGCCTGCGCGTCAGGCCTGCGTCACTGGCTGCAGAAAAACTTGCATGGGTTCATCAATCAACAAAAGGAGATGGTTTTGTGGAAACGATAAACAAAGGTTTTCATCTTACGGACAAGCATATTGCCGACTACAAGCGAACCGGGTTTGTGCTGCTCAAGCAGTTCTTCTCCGCGGAGATGATCGACTACTTGCGCTATCGCGTGAACGAAGAGCTCGAAACACCGACCGACCTGTACCAGAAGGGCTTCGACAAGCTGCGCTACGACCTGTGCAACGGCGACGAAGTGGTGTTTGAGTTGATCAGCAACCCCGACTTCAAGAAGGTGATGGCCGATCTGACCGAGCGCTCGCTGTTCTTCACCCAGGGCGTTGGTTTTGGCCTGAAGAAGAACCTGAGCAAGGGGTTCACCTGGCACATCGAGTCGCAAAGTTTCGGTTTCAACCGCTCCGAAGACTACGGCACCACGCTTTGGGCGCCGCTGCACCGGGTTGACACCAAGGGGCAGGGCGGTGGCATGCGTTACGTGCCGCGCGACATCATCTCCGGCGAGTTCATGTACGACTTTATCGATCCGGCGGTCTTTCGCTGCATGGCCGAGCGTATTGCCAACGGCGGGATCGAATTCGATGAATACGTCGCCCTGCGCGATGAGCCGCTGAACTCCCCCGGCATCGGCCGCCTGCTCGAATACTTTTCGGTCGAGGATGACTACGAACTGGGCGACGTGCTGCTGTTTGACAAGTACGTGATCCATCGCAGCGTTCCTCTGGGCGAAGGCCCGCTGGATATCCGCGATGCATTCTCGCTGCGCTTCATCGCTGACGACTCGCTGTACGACCTGGAGCGCGCTCGTAGCATCGAAATTCCGCGTGATCACTATGGCTACGCCGGGCCGACCAAGTTTCACCTGGAAATCTGCTCGGTTGACGGCAGCAAGATAGTCGATAGCCCGTACTTCGACAGTGACCGCGAACGCCGTTACATGGCGGTCTGAGCTGCAGTTATTCGTACCCTGGCGCGCAGTTCGCTGCGCGCTGTCCTTGTGCCTAACAGGTGAACGTCCATGCAAAACCAAATCGCCCACTACGCCAACAAACTGGCTTTTGAAATCGACTCCTGGGATCTGAAAGAAGCCCAGAAAGGCAGCGCTGATGTCATCGTTCTGGATGTCCGCTCGGTAGACGCCTACGAGCGCGAGCACATCCCCGGTGCCATCTCGTTCCCGCATAAGCGGATGACCGCTGAGAACACCGAAACTCTGCGCCGGGACGCGCAATACGTCGTGTATTGCGACGGTATTGGCTGCAACGCCTCGACTGCCGGCGCCATGAAGATGGCCAGCCTGGGCTTCAAGGTTAAAGAGCTGATGGGTGGCCTGGACTGGTGGAAGCGCAGTGCTTTCCAGACCCGCACCCAGCAGTGCGCGACGCAGTCCGCTAACGAAGTGTGCGGTTGCAATTGAGTCCCCTCGGCACCGATCAGTGCCGAGTTCGATAACCCTAATGCAGTGACTGGAGAAGCAAATGCCCTACGTGAATATCAAAGTGACCGACACCGGCGTGACCAAGGAACAGAAGGCCGCCTTGATTGCCGGTGTGAGCAAACTGCTGAAGGACGTTCTGGACAAAGACCCGGCCGTGACCTTCGTGGTGATCGATGAGGTCAACCTAGATAACTGGGGGGTGGGCGGTGAGTCTGTGCGCGAGCGTGACCGTCGCAAGGCGCTGGAAAACCACTGACAGGTCGGCATAGAGCACATGCGGCGGGTATTTATGGCTGTTCGGGAGGCTAAACAATGGAGCTGATTTCGCCAGGGATGGCCCCTGAGTGGCTAATGGCTCTTCTGCTAACTGCGCTCTTCGCGGGCTATATGGACGCAATCGCCGGCGGGGGAGGCATCATCCAGGTGCCAATTCTGCTGCTGTCCGGCATGTCGCCGATCCATGTGCTGGCAACCAACAAAGCCATTGCCTTGATGGGGACCGCGAGTGCAACGGTGCGCTACATGTTGAGTGGACGAATCGTTTGGCGCGTTGTGCGGATTGTCGCTGTGCCGTGCATTCTGGCGGCCTTCCTGGGTAGCCAGCTGGCCATGATCACTCCTGACTGGATTTTGGAGCTGAGCATCCTCGCCTGTCTGCTGGTGGCTTTGCTCGTGGCGCTGCTGGTCAAGACCGATGGCGAGTTTGAAGTGCTGCCCAGGCTATCGGGCCGTCGAATCATTGCCAATCTGGTACCGGTCGGGCTCTACGATGGCTTCTCGGGGCCTGGCACCGGTGTGTTCCTGATGCTGGTGAATCATGTGCGCTTAAAGCTCGATCTGCTTTCGGCTACGGCAACCACTAAACCGATCAACCTCATCGCCAACCTCGGCGGGGTGGTCGCGTTTGTCCTGGCCAGTAAGGTGATTTGGGCGGTGGCCATCCCCATGATTCTGGCCAACTCACTGGGCGGTTGGCTTGGCAGCCATTGGGCAATCAAGAAGGGCGCTCCGTTTATCCGGGTTGTGCTGCTGATGATGCTCGTCGCGCTGACCACCATGACAGTGTGGAAATTTACCCATGCGTTTCTTTAGTCCTGAGCCAGTGCCAAGGCTTTCAGTCGGTGGCCGACGTTTGCGATGGCTTCAATTGCCGGCATCAGCTCTTGGCCGTGAACCGACAAGCTGTATTCGACACTGGGTGGGGAGGTCGACAGCACTTGGCGGATAACCACACCGTCAGCTTCAAGCTTCTTCAGGCGTGCGCTGAGAATCTTTGCGGATATTTCAGGGATATCGACCTTCAACTCGGTAAAGCGCCGTGGTTGCTGGCTCAAGTACCAGATTATGTTCGGGGTCCAGGCCCCGCCGATAATGGCCAAACATACACTTAGCGGGCAACTTTCTGGGGGCGGCTTAACGTGATTGCGACGTCTCTGGAGCATTGCGGTGTTCCTCAAAAAAACAAGGTTACTAAATGGTAACCACTGGTTTTAATAATCGGGTTTATCTCGGTATACAAAGGTAACCGAGGGTGCCTAAACTTCCTCCTGCAGAACTTTAGTCTACATCCAAAAACGCAGAAGCGTTAATCAGGTTCAGTTGGCAATATCAATGGCCAGTGGCCATGGCTTGTACAAGTGAAGCAGGGCGGATCGGCATATTTTGCCAGTCTCATTCATAAAGCGTTAATTCGCAAAATTAAGGGAATATCTATGTATAAGTTAATTTACATGCCAGGTGCTTGTTCGTTGGCGATCCACGCGTTGCTCAATGAGCTCAAGCAAGATGTCGAGGTTGTCGACCGCAGCAAGGCCGTTGATTTTGACAAGCACGAGTCGCGCGGTATGGTCCCGGTGCTCATTGATAATGGGCAAAGCATCCGCGAAGGTGCGGCCATCATTCTCTATCTTCTCGAAAAACACAAAAATAACATGATCCCGGAAAGCGGTCTGGAAAAAGCCCGCTTTGTTGAGTGGATAATGTTCGCCAACGCCACCATGCACCCTGCATACGGCCGCCTGTTCTTTATCGGTAAAACCATGGAAGACGGCCCAGCCAAACATCAGGCGTTGAACGCGGCAGCTGATGCCATCAGCACTCTGTGGCAGGCAGTTGAGCGTCAATTGAAAAATGCTAATTATATTTTTGGCGAGCAGATCACGGCAGTGGACTTTATGCTGGCTGTTTATGCGAGCTGGGGTCAGTACTTTCCGGTCGACATTATCATGGGCGATAAAGTACGCCGTCTGATTGCCGCTGTTAATGCTCAGCCGGCATTCATAAAAGCAGTTGAAGATGAAGCTGCCGCGTCTGCGTAAATAAAACTACGGAAGCGGAAAGTGCTGCTGTTACGTAGTGCTTTTCGCTTGCGAAATTATTTATCTGTGTCGCAAATGATTTTATTCAGCGTGCTTGATGCCGGAGGTATATATGAAACTTGTATATGTAGCAGATCCCATGTGCTCCTGGTGCTATGGGTTCGGTAAGCAGCTGTCGGTCGTGATGAAAGCGCTACCCGAGATCCAGCTATCCATTGTCGTTGGCGGCGTACGGGCCGGCTCCACCGAGCTGCTGGATGACAACGGCAAGAACTTCCGTCTCTCGCACTGGGAGCGTGTTGAGGCCGCCAGCGGTCTGCCGTTTAATCGTGAGGCATTTATCGCGCGCCAAGGTTTTGTCTACGACACCGAGCCAGTGTGCCGCGCGGTCGTCACTGCGCGCCGCCTCGCCCCTAAAGGCCCGTTGCTGGATGTCTTTCGCGCTCTGCAGCATGCCTTCTACGTCGATGGCGAAGACACCACTGACAGTGTCTCTCTGGCGCGGATCACCGCTAAAGCGCTCGGCTTGGCTGGGTTCGCAATTAGCGCGGCGACTGTGCTGGATGAGTTCAATGCCCAGGCAACGATGATTGAAACCCAGGCTGACTTCGCCAAGGCAAGGGTCTTGGGCGTCACGAGTTTTCCGTCGCTGATGTTGTTCAACAACGGTGTGCTCTCTTCGGTAGCGCCAGGCTACATCGGCGCGGATGAGTTGCTTGAACGACTGGAACGCCATCTTGCATCGCTTGCTGTCTAGCGAAAGAGGCTGCGATGTTGCGCGAGTTGCTTTGTACGACTACCACAGGACCAGGTGCATGAGCTTTTTCAAAGATCTATCCCTTTCGACCATTAACGCCGGATTCGTGACTGTGCTGGTGGGGTTCACCAGTTCGGCCGTTCTGGTTTTTCAGGCCGCCCAGTCATTGGGCGCAACGCCGGCGCAGGTGGGTTCCTGGATGCTGGCCCTGTGTGTCGGGATGGGCGCCACCGGCATTGCCCTGTCTCTGCGCTATAAGGCGCCTATTGCGATTGCCTGGTCGACGTCTGGCGCAGCCATGCTGATCAGCGCCGGCGGCAGCGTATCGCTGCAGGAGGCCACCGGGGCCTTTATCGTCTGCGGTGTGCTCACCGCCATTTGTGGCTTCAGCGGTTGGTTTGAGCGGATCGTGAAACGCATTCCTGTTGAGATCGCCGCGGGCATGCTGGCCGGCATTCTCTTGCGCTTCGGCCTGGATGCCTTTGGCGCCATGCAGACTCAGTTCGCTTTGGTTTTCCCCATGCTGGTGTCCTATTTGCTGGCGCGGCGGATGGTCCCGCGTTACGCCGTAGTGGTGCCTCTGGTGGTGGGTATCTGCCTCGCCGCGGCTAAGGGCATGCTTAACTTCAGGGGCGTAGATTTGGACTTGGCAATGCCTGAGTTCGTCGGGCCAGTGTTCACCCTGAAGGCCATGATCGGTGTCGCGGTGCCGTTGTTCGCGGTAACCATGGTGTCGCAGAATCTCCCCGGTCTGACAGTCCTGCGCGCAGCCGGGTATGCAACCAAGAGCTCTCCGCTGATCGGCTGGATCGGTGTCAGTACCGTCGTTCTTGCGCCGTTTGGTGCCTATGCATTGAATCTGGCGACCATCACCGCGGCAATCTGCTCGGGCAAAGAAGCCCACGAAGATGAGAAAAAGCGCTACATCGCCGCCGTGGCTGCCGGCTTCTTTTACCTGCTGGTCGGGATCTTCGGCGCCACCGTTGCCGCGCTCTTTGCGGCTTTCCCCCATGAGTTGATCCTGGCGATTGCCGGCCTTGCCCTGATCGGCACCATAGGCAACGGCCTGTCTACCGCTGTGCAGAGTGAAAAGTACCGCGAGCCCGCGCTGGTTACTTTTCTGGCAACGGCATCCGGCCTGACCATGTTCGGCATTGGCTCGGCCTTCTGGGGCATGCTGGCCGGTGCGCTCGCCATGCTGCTGCTGCATGCGCTCCCTGGTTTTAAGCGCCGCCTGGCAAATCTGCTTGGCCGCAAGCCGGTAAAATTGGCTGAAAGTCTTGAGCGTTAAGATCGGCAGGTTTGTGCAAATGGCCCTAAACAGTTTTGGAGTAAGGTAAGCGTGGATCAATCCAAGCCTATTGGTGTCCTTGATTCCGGAGTGGGTGGCCTGTCTCTGTTTAGGACTATTCGTGAACAGCTGCCCAATGAAGCCCTTATCTACGTGGCGGACTCCGGTTATGCACCCTACGGCGACAAGTGCGAAGCTTGGATAGCCGAAAGGTCGGCGCAAGTGATTGCCTTCCTGGTAGGGCAGGGATGCAAGGCCGTTGTCATTGCCTGCAACACCATCACAACGGTCGCAGTGAACAGGCTTCGCGAGACTTTTGATATCCCGATTATCGCTATCGAGCCGGCAATCAAGCCCGCTGTGGCAATGACTAAGAGCGGGGTCATTGCGGTAATGGCCACCACCAGGACGCTGAGCAGTGAGAGTCTGCAGCGTCTGCGCAATCGGGTTGCGGGTGAGGTTGAGGTGATTTTCGTACCTTGCCCCGGCCTGGCAGAACGAGTCGAGTCGGCTGATCTGGTATCCCCTGAGGTGCACCATCTTCTTACGAACCTGCTGACTCCGGCGTTATCGAAAGGGGCCGATATTCTGGTGTTGGGCTGTACCCATTACCCGTTTCTTACTGATGCAATCCAAGCGGTAGCTGGATCTGGAGTGCAAGTCGTAGACCCTTCCGCGGCGGTGGTTGAGGAACTTAAGCGGAAGATCTGCGCGTTGAATATGCTGGCGCCCTGCACTAATGCCGGCATAGCAACTTTCTGGTCGAGCGGTGGAACGGCGCAGGCTCAAGTCGTCGTTCAATCGCTACTGGGATATAGGCAGGCAATTTCAAAGCTTCCAGAGCTTTAGTTGAAGATTCAAACTCTGGTTTTGTTGAGGCTGGCAATTAAATCTGGGCAGACCCGCCCGCTCTCTTCGATTTGCGCGGCGATATCGGCAATCGTCACTTTACTTAGCTCTAGTTCTAACGCAGCAGTGGCAATATCCATTTTCTCTTGCAGGATCGGCTGAATATATTTCCCAATTGCGCAGCCAACATCAGGCGCCGTTCTATGTAGGGCAAAAATTGAAGCCGTTTCGACCGCGCGAAATACATCAAGCAACGTAATCTGATCGGCCGGTTTAGCTAACAGAGCGCCACCACCTTTACCCAGCTGGGAGTGGGAAAATCCAGCCTCATTCAGCGTGGACATGATTCTGCGGATCACCGATGGATTGGTGCTTGCGCTTCTTGAAATAATTTCCGAGGTCAGCGGTACGTTCTCGTGAACAGCGAGCCCTGTGAGTATATGTACGGCTACTGCGAATCGGGTACTTGTTGTCACGCGGGGTGCTCCTGGCAGTAAACATAAAAATCAAGGTGAAAATAAAGCCCATCGAATTGATATCGTTGTGCTTGAAATTATCCATGATCGAATCAAGGCTAGCATCGAATCCTTAATGCCGTCATATAAAATACCGACAAATTATTATATGCTTGAGTCGGTATTGGTGTGGGCTTTGATCTATCGCTGTGCGGGTGAGCTTATATGTGTTTTTTGAGTTTTATATAGTGGGTGTCTCTCCTGTTGGTATGTAAGTATAGCTTCATAAAAAGCCATCAGGCGTTAGTGGGTAATTCTATATGATCTGTGTCTTTAGATGCGGGCATTTGCATATTTTATAATTGTCTGCAAGAGGCGGCTAATCCATTATATTTAGTCTTGAAGTAATGAGGCTTCTCAACTTCATGTCGACCTATATATTTTCACCAGCCCTGGCGGCTGCGTTGATACTAGCCGTCGGCATGGGGTTTTGGCGCTTTGCCTGCACGGAACTTTACCCAATGATGGTGGCTGATGGGGCCTTAACTTTAAGCAGCGGCTCATTTGTCGCCACGGCTAATTATCTGGGCTATTTGCTCGGGGCGCTGCTCGTCACATCGTCCAGCGCAAAAATGGCTCCCATGCTATGCCGCGTAGCAATGCTAGGCACTGCCCTATGTCTGGGAGCGATGGCCATGGACGCAGGCCTTTGGTTTGTCATTTGCGTGCGACTTTTAGCCGGTGTAATAAGCGCGGTGGCCATGGCTGCCTCGTCTGCCTGGCTGATGCAGATCACTGCGGCGCAGAGTGCAGGCCACACCGCCAGCTAAACCTTAACGGCAATCCCTTGTTTACTCCGCGCCCAGCGGGGCAAACAGCGCGCGCAGTTCGTCTTCGCCAAGCTGCAACTGGCCCAAGTCGCTGCTGTCGAGCAGGCCGCTGGCGAGGCGGGCTTTGCTCTGTTGCAGTTGCTGGATTTTCTCTTCCAGGCTGCCACGGGCGATGAGTTTGTAGACGAACACCGGTTTGTCCTGGCCGATGCGGTAGGCGCGGTCGCTGGCCTGGGCTTCGGTGGCGGGGTTCCACCAGGGGTCGAAGTGGATCACGGTATCGGCGGCGGTGAGGTTGAGGCCCGAGCCGCCGGCTTTCAGGCTGATCAAGAAGACCGAGGCCAAGCCTGCCTGGAACTGCGCCACCGGGGTGCGCCGGTCGGTGGTGCTGCCGGTGAGTTTCAGGTAGCTGATTTGCCGGGCCTGTAACTCGGTCTCAATCAGGCTGAGCATCGAGGTGAACTGCGAGAACAGCAGCACGCGGCGGCCTTCGGCGACCAGTTCGTCGAGCATTTCCAGCAGGGCGTTGAGCTTGCCAGAGTCGTGGCTGCTGAACGTGGCCGCCTCATCACCCAGCAGGCGCAGGTCGCAGCAGCATTGGCGCAACCGTAGCAGGGCTTCGAGTATCACTATCTGGCTGCGGGCCAGGCCTTGGCGGGCGATCTCGGCGCGGACTTTCTGGTCCATCGCCAGGCGCAGGGTTTCATAGCGATCCCGTTGGGTTGGCGTCAGTTCGACCCAGTGGGTGATCTCGGTTTTTGGCGGTAATTCTGGGGCGACTTGCTCCTTGGTGCGGCGCAGCAGGAAGGGTTTGATCCGCCCCTGCAAATGCACCAGGCGTTGTTCATTACCGAGTTTCTCGATCGGTGTGCGGTAGTGGCGACTGAAGCTTTTGCTGTCGCCGAGCCAGCCGGGCATCAGCAGGTTAAACAGCGACCAGAGTTCGCCGAGGTGATTCTCCAGCGGCGTGCCGCTCAGGCACAGGCGTTGCCGGGCCTGCAGTTGGCCGGCGGCCAGCGCCGCTTTGCTGCGCGGGTTTTTGATGTTTTGCGCCTCATCCAGCACCAGCAGGCTGAAGGCTTGCTGCGCCAGCAGTGGCAGGTCGCGGGGCAGCAGCGCATAGGTGCTGAGGATGATGTCGTGCTCGGCCATGCGCGCAAACAGCGCCCGGCGTTTGCTGCCGTACAGCGCCAGGACCTTAAGCTGCGGGGTGAAGCGCGCGGCTTCGTCCTGCCAGTTGGGGATCAGGCTGGTGGGCATGATGATCAGCGCCGGCTGGGTCAGGCGCCCGGCGTTTTTCTCGGCGAGGATATGGGCCAGGGTTTGCAATGTTTTGCCCAGGCCCATGTCATCGGCCAGCACGCCGCCGACCTGTAGCTCGCGCAGGCTTTGCATCCAGGCCAGACCTTGCAACTGGTAGGGGCGCAGCTGGGCGAGCAAGCCTTCGGGAGCTTGCTGGTCATGGCTGGGCAGCTGTTGCAGGCGCTGGGCAAAACCGCGCAGGCGCTCCCCGCCTTGCCAGCTGAGTGCCGGGCCCTGGGCCAGGTCGTGCAGGCGGGCGGCGTCGGCGCGGGCCAGGCGCAGGTGCTTGTGGTCTTCGCCGGGAACGCTGGCGTGCTCCAGAAACAGTTCGCCGAGGTTGGCCAGCAAAGGTTTCAAGCGGGCCAGCGGCAGCGCCACCCGTTGCTGGCGGTGCGGCAGTTTGACCAGCAGCAGTTCTTCATCCGGGCGTTGAGTCAGGGCGCTGCCATTGAGCAGCCAGGGCGTATGGCGGATCGCCTGCAAGAGAATCGGCAGCAGGCTGATGCGCTGGCCTTCGACCTCGATGCCTAGCTCCAGGTCGAACCAGTCCAGGCTCGGCGCTTCCTCCACTTCGGCGTACCAGTCGTCAATCGTCAGCAGATTGAACTGGAACTCGGGCTGCATCTCGATCTGCCAGCCCTCGGCGCGCAGTGGCGGTAATTGCTGTTCGACAAAGCGCAACCAGGCGGCGTCGCTGCCCAGCTCAAAGTGCTCACCGGCATCGGCGGGTAAGGCCTCGCTCTGGCGCAAGGCAATCTGCAGGCCGGTCTGTTCCAGGCGTTGGCGCAGGCGGTTCTCGGCGGCACCGTCGCGGATGATCCGCAGGTTGCTGCTCGGGCCTTGTCGCAGCAGCAGGTCTTTGGCCGGTTTGCCGAAGGTACGCACGCCCTGATAGTCGAAGGCCAGGGCGGCGCGGTGCAGGGTTTGCTCGTGCATGCGGCCTTTGCGCCCGTCAAAGTGCATGCGTACCTGGCTGCCGAGAATCAGCAGCGGCTGCGGTTGCAGGCCTTCCAGGCGTTGCTCGCTGATGGCCGGGCCGCTGTTGGCAATGGCGCTGCCGGGGTTGGCAGCCAGGGCGCTGTTGAGGGTCGAGCGGGGCGGCGGCAGACCGGCCTGTTGCTGCGCCTCAAGGGTCAGCAGGGCGGCGACCACATGCTTGCAGTTGAACCTGACCGGGCAGTTGCAACGGCCATCGACGCGCCAGCTGTCGGCTTGCGCATGCAGTTGAATATGCTGGCGATAGACCCGCCCGGCCGAGCCGTCGCAGCAGGCCGAGAGGGTGCAGTTGTCCAAGCTCAGCAAGCGGCTGCGGGCTTGTTTGGCATAGCTCAAGCCGCGCTGCAAATCGCCACTGCCGATGGTCGCGCACCAGTCCGCCTGGCGCAGCTGGAGAATATCCAGGGCCATCAGGGCTGCCTCATTGGGGCGTGCGAGAGTTTGCTCATGACACTGCTGGCTGGCTGCAAAGCCGTCAATATTGCCACAGCCGCGGGGCGCGTGCGGTTTAACTGCCCAGCGTTAAACGATACTGCCCAGGGGTGGCCTGAAAGCTGGCGCGAAAGCGGTTGCTGAAGTGGCTGGCGCTGGCAAAACCGCAGGCCAGGGCGATCTCGCCAACCGCCAGGCGGCTGTGCCGTAGCAGCTGGGCGCCACGCTGCAGGCGGCGGCTGAGCACATAGCGGTGCGGCGCCACCCCGAAGCTTAAGCTGAACATGCGGGCGAAGTGATAGGGCGACAAGGCCACCGATTGCGCCAGCTGATCGATGCTCAGTGGCTGGTCGAGGTGCTGCTCGATGTAGTCGATCAAGCCCTTGCGCTGGTGCGCCGCCAGCCCGCCTTTCACCTGCAGATCGAAGCGCCGGCCGCTGTGGCTGAGCAGGCTGTGGTCGAGTATGGCGTTGGCCAGGCTGGAGCACAGCAGGCGTTCGGCCGGCTCGTGCCAGTCCAGCTGGGTGAGGGCGCGAAACCGCGCGCTCTGCAGCGGCTCGTCGATAAAAGTCCGTTCGCGCAGCTGCACTTCGCGGGGTTCCTTGTCGAGCAAGCGCAGCGCGCCGAGGGCGTACTGCTCGACGTCAAAATACAGGTGCATAAAGCGCAGCTCGCCGTTCACCACCCAGGCCGACTGGTGCTCGGCGGGCAGGATGCAGAGCTTGTCGGGGGCGCCTTTCAGGCTCGGTTGATCGCGCCTGAACGTGCCCAAACCGCCGCCCAGGTAACAGCCGATGGTGTGGTGGCCGGGGGTGCTGTAGCCGGTGGCATCGTGGGCGTTGGACCAGATGGCCGCGGCAATTCCCTCGCCCATGGCCGCGCTGCGCTCGAGCTGGGCGCGCGAACGGCTGAGGGTTTGGAACACTTGAAAGTGGGCAAGCTCGGGCATGCGGGTTCTTCGGCGAGACGGTGCTTAGGGCTAATGCTACCCCCTCAACTTGTGGCTGCCAGCCCTGGGCATTAAATAAGCGCAAGTTTATGCAAGTGCCCTGCGCAGGCTCGCGCCAGACTGGCAGTCTGAGCTAGGGAGCCTGAGCATGAACCTGTCGTTGTATGTGCTGACCGTACTGATCTGGGGCACCACCTGGATCGCCATTAAGATGCAAATTGGCGAGGTGGCTCTGGCCGCGTCCATCACCTATCGCTTTGCCTTGGCGGCGCTGGTGCTGTTTGCTCTGTTGCTGCTGAGCCGGCGCTTGCAGCGTCTCGATCGCCGCGCGCAACTGCTGTGCATGGCCCAGGGCCTGTGCCTGTTCAGCCTGAATTTTCTGTGTTTCTACACGGCCAGCCAGTGGATTCCCAGCGGCCTGATCGCCGTGGTGTTTTCCACCGCCACCCTGTGGAATGCCCTGAGTGCGCGGCTGGTGTTTCGCCGCCGGTTGGCGGCCAATGTGCTGGCCGGTGGCGGCTTGGGGCTACTGGGGTTGGCCCTGTTGTTCTGGCCGGAGTTGGCTGGCCACAGCGCCAGCCGTGAGACCTGGCTGGGCTTGGCCCTGGCATTGGCCGGCACCCTGTGTTTTGCCGCCGGCAACCTGCTCTCCAGCCTGCAGCAACAGGCCGGTTTTCGCCCGCTGAGTACCAATGCCTGGGGCATGTTTTATGGCGCGCTGCTGCTCGGCGGTTATTGCCTGGTCAGTGGCACGCCGCTGAACTTTGAGTGGAATCAGCGCTACGTCTGCTCGCTGCTGTACCTGGCGATTCCCGGTTCAGTGATTGGCTTTACCGCCTACCTGACCCTGGTCGGGCGCCTCGGCCAGGAACGCGCCGCCTATTGCACCGTGCTGTTCCCGCTGGTGGCGCTGAATATCTCGACCGTGCTGGAAGGCTACCAATGGACGCCGCTAGCGCTGGGCGGCCTGGTGTTGGTTATGCTGGGGAATCTGCTGGTGTTTCGTCAGCCGAAACCACAGGTGGCGTTGGCGTGAAGGTGGCGCCGGGTTACCGCAGAACCGTCAGCCGCAGTGGCTGGGCACTGAGCCAAGGCGCTGGTGATTCTGCCGTAATGATGGATTTTCCCCGGCGGCCGGGTTATTTCTGCTGGCCGGGTGGCAGAGGGGCGAGCGGTGAAGACGCAACAACATTGGCAGGGTGAATTGTGGTTGGCGCGGGACTTTGCCCTGTTCGCCGGCGCCAGCGGCGATACCTCGGAGCATGCGCACTATGCCCATCAGCTAGTCCTGGCGGTGGACGCGCCATTACGCCTGCGCTTGCAGGGTACGCCGCTTAGCGGCGCCTGCATCTGCATCGAGTCGATGCAGCCGCATGCCTTTGTCGATTCCCAGCAACCGCTGGTGGCGGTGTATGCCGAACCGCTGGCCTTCGCGGCGGATGAGCTGCGCCGGAGTCTAGCGGGGGTCGCGGCGAATCTGCCGAATGTGGCGCAGTGCATGGCGCGGGTCGTACGCCGTGAGCCCGAGCCGCGCATCGCGCAGGCGTTGGCCGCACTGGATCAACTGCTTGAGGCGAAGGTCAGCGCAGTCGAACTGGCTGCTGAGGCGGGCGTGTCTCTGAGTCAGCTGGAGCGGCTGTTTGCCGAGCAGATTGGCCTGTCGGTGCGCCGTTTGGTGCTGTGGCGGCGTTTGCGGCTGGCCTTGGCGCTGTCCATGCAAGGTGCCAACCTCACCCACGCGGCCCATGCCGCTGGATTTGCCGATTCGGCGCATCTGTCCCGCACGGTGCGCAGCATGTTCGGCATCCGTGCCGATCGCACGTTGCGGCACCTGCGCCTACGTCTGCTCGACTGAGAGCGGTAGCGGTTGGCGCAGAGCAGCCGGCAATTCGGGCGTGGGCTGATTGGGGCGTTGGTTGCGGAAGGGCGCAAACAATTGGGCCAGGTAAGCATCTGGGTAATTCGTACGGTCGCCGATGCCGAGGTCTTGGCTGTCGAGTCGATAGCCGACGTGCTGAAACGAGGTTCCCAGCAGGCGATCCCAGACACAGAAAAACAGGGCAAAGTTGACATCGCCGGCGCGGCCGTATTTCAGGTGATGAAAGCGGTGCACGGGCGCCCAAGCGAACAGCAGGCTGAGCTTTCCGCAGCGCATGTCCACGTTGCTGTGCTGCAGTAGCAGTTGGATGGCGATGGCGAATGCCAGCAATGCCGCGATCTGCTGCGGCAGGCCGGCGAGCAGCAAGGGCAGGGTACCCGCAGTGGCTTCCAGTGCCTGGTGCAGTGGGTGCTTCATCAGGCCATTGAAACCATACAGTCGCCGCACACTATGGTGCACTGCATGCAGCCGCCAGAGCAGTGCGTTGCGGTGGCTCAGGTAATGCACCAAGGTGATTCCGAGATCGGCCACTGTGATCGCCAACAACAGCTGCAGCCACACAGGCCAGGCACTGGGCCAGACTGTGCTGGCCGGTAACCAGCCGGCCAGTAGGGGAATGCTGGCAATCCCGAGCAGATTGAGGCCTTCGTTGACCCCGGCGTGCAGCGCGTCGCGCCAACGGTCGTGGTGCGGGCGGTTCCAGTCAGCTTGATAAGGCAGCCAGGCTTCGAGCAGAAACGACAGGCCGATGGCGGCGGCGAGCAGGGGCAGCAGTAACCAAGCGGGCAGCTGTCGGTAAGCGATCAACCAGGTCGCTAGAGCGATGAAGCCGAAGCAGAAACAGGGGGCATAAAGGTAGCGGCTGAGTGAGCGCATGGGACTCTCCTGAAGGGAGTCTCACCATGAGCGCGGACGCGGGCTGACGCTTGAATAAACCGCGCATAGGCCCGCAGACCGAGTGCTATTGCTCCAACAGTTTATTGGCGTAGTCCTGTGCCGGTAACGGCCGGGAGAAGTAGTAGCCCTGCAGCTCATCGCATTCCAGGCGTTGCAGCAGTTCGGCCTGTTCGCAGGTTTCCACCCCTTCGGCGATGACCGATAAATTCAGGCTGTGGCCGATGCCGATGATGGCGCTGACCAGTGGGGCATCGTGGTCGGCGGCGCTGAGTTTGCTGATAAAGGAACGGTCGATTTTCAGCTGATCGACCGGGAAACGGTGCAGGTAGGACAGCGATGAATAGCCGGTGCCAAAGTCGTCCAGGCTGATTTTGATCCCCATCTGGCGCAGGCCGATCAGGTTCAAGTACACGGTTTCGCTCTCTTGCAGCAACAGGCCTTCGGTGACCTCCAGTTGCAGCAGTTGGGCCGGCAGCGCGAACTCCACCAGCAGGGCCTGAATCTCTTGTAGCAGCCACTCCCGGCCAAAATGCCCGGACGACAAATTGACCGCCACCGGCAGCGCCGGCACATCGGCGTCCAGCCATTGGCGCAGTTGGCTGCAGGCCTGGCGTAGCACGTATTGGTCGATGCCGAGCATCAGGTTGCGTTGCTCGGCAAAGGGGATGAATTTATCCGGCGGCATCTGCCCCTGGCCTTCGCGGTTCCAGCGGATCAGCGCTTCGGCGCCGATGATCCGCTGGTTGTCTGCCGCCACCTTGGGTTGGTAGTACAGCTCGAATTCGTGGTGTTCGACGGCCTGTCGCAACGCCACTTCCAGGCGCATGACTTCGGCGGCAACCTCGCCCATGTCGGCGGTGTAGCACTGATAGTTGTTACGCCCGCGGGCTTTGGCGCGGTACATGGCGATGTCGGCATTGCGCAGCAGGGTCTCGGCGTCGAGGCCGTCGTCGGGGTACAGGCTGATGCCGATGCTCGGGCTGATGGTGAAGCTGGCGCCTTCGATATGCAGGGTGTCGGCCAGGGCCTGGATGATTTTGTCGGCGACCAGAATGGCCGCCTCGCAGCCCTCGACGTGCGGCAGCAGCAAGACAAATTCATCGCCGCCCAGGCGCGCCACGGTGTCGGATTTACGCACCAGGTTTTGCAGGGTATTGCCGACAAATTTCAATAATTCATCGCCAATGCTGTGGCCGAGGGTGTCGTTGATTTGCTTGAAATGGTCGAGGTCGATAAACAGCAGCGCGCTCATCTGCGACTTGCGCGCATTGCTCAACAGCGCCTGCTGCAAACGGTCGGTCAACAGCATGCGGTTGGCCAGGCCAGTGAGCGAGTCGTGGGTGGCCATGTGCAAAATACGTTGCTCGGCCAGTTTGCGTTCGGTGATGTCGATCTGCACACCGGTTAGGCGGGTGGGGTTGCCATTTCGATCGAACCCAATATGGCAAATGCACGACAGGTAATGCACCTCGCCATTGGCCCAGACCAAGCCATATTCAATGTCATAACGTGACAGCGGCCCATTGATGCCCTCACGGATAGCGTGCAGTACACGTTTGCGGTCGTCTGGTACGACCATGTCTAACCAGATTCGCTCTGAGGCCTTGAGGCTGAAGGGTTCAAGACCGTAGAGGCGAAAGGTTTGCGCATCCCAGTAGGCTTGTTGGTTGCTGTGATCCCACTCCCAAACTCCTAAGCCGGCGACCTCGGTGGCAATCGCCAGGCGATCCGACAAGCGCAGCCGCGCGGCTTCGGCGGCTTGGCGGTGTTGAATCTCCAGCTCCAGCTCACTGGCGCGGGCGGTGAGGGCCAAGTCGCGGGCGCGGAGTTTTTCCACCATATCGGCAAAATTGTCGGCCAGCTCGCCCAGCTCATCGTGCCGCTCGCTGGGCAGTTTAACGTTCAACTCGCCCGCGGCGATTGACTGCACGGCACTCTGTAATAACCCCAACGGCTTGGCCACTTGGCGGCGAATAATCCAGGCCAACAGCAGCAGTTCGATGGCCAGCCCGGCTAAGCCGGCGAGTAAAATTGCACCGGCCGAAGCAAAGGCTTTTTCGGCCAGTTCGGTCTTGGGATAAACGCTGATCGAGTACCAGTTCGGGCCCTGGATGCGGCCGATGCCTAGGTAGTAATCCCCGTCGCTGGACTCTGTCACGGAGGGCCAGCTGGTGCTGGCGTAGGCCAGTTTGGCCGCGTCTTGCAGCAGTGGGTCGGTGAGTTTTGCAAGTTGCAGGCTGCCTTCGGAACTGCGGATTTTCTCCATCAGTTGCGGGTGGGCCAGCAGGCGGTTTTTCTCGTCGATGATCAGGTTGTAGCTGCCCTGGCTGTGTTGTTCGCTGGTGCGTTTTACCAGCGCTTCAATCGAGATGTCCTGGGAGACCGTGCCGACCCACTGGCCTGCCTGGTCGGCCGGGGTGATGGTGGAGAGCATCCAGATCGCGGCTTTGTCGTCGAAATACACCTCGGTCCAGCTGTTCAGGCGCTGCGGGTTGCGGTCCGGGGCTGAGTTGCGCACCGGCGGGTAGTCAAAGTTATTGCTGTTGCTGTCGGACTCCTGGCCCCAGTTGACCGAGGGCGAGTACATGATCAGCGCGATGCCCGGCAGGTCGATATAGGCCGAGTAATAGCGCAGGGTCATCGGCGCGCCCCATTCGCGCAGCAACTTGAAGGCCACCAGCACCTGGCGGCGGATCTCGGGAGTCAGCGTCACTTGGCTGCGGATATAAATCGAGGGCAGGTGCTTGTAGTCGTCGAGTTCCGGGCGGACCCGAATCAGCCCGTCGGGGTAGCGCACAAACCAGTGTTCAAACTCGGCGCGCGGGTCTTGCTGGGCGCTTTGCTCGAGGCGCAACAGGTATTCGTCGCGTAATAAATAGGTGTTCTGCTGAGCCTGCACGAAAATTTCGGAGTCCAGCGCGGTGCGCGCCGAGACTTGATTGCTCAGCGCCTCCAGGGCCTGTTTGCGCATGCTGCTGATGCTGTACTGGTAGCTCAGCAAGGTGACCGCGATGATCGCCAGGGCAATCACCAGACCGATCTGCACCTGAATGCGGCGAGCCAGGCTCATGGCAGTGCGGTTAAGAAACTTCGGCATGCACGGCATCTCAGAGCGGTCAGTGGTCAGAGGGCAAGGGGCTTGTCGCTGGCGGTAACTTAGCAGAGAACGGGCCAATCTGTGTATGGGCCCTAACTCGCTGGGTGCTGGGCCTTGGCTATGACTATAGCCCGGCTCAAAACAACCCCAGCTGCCCGCCGATCAAGGTGGCGAAGTCGTCGCCCACGAACGGCAGGATGGCGTCCGCCACCGGCTGCAGTTGGCGCGTCAGGTAATGCTGGTAGTCGATGGCGGCCGTGCGCGCCTCCAAAGGTTCCGGGCCGGCGAGGGTGATCACATAGCTGATCCAGCCGCCGTTCTGGTACTGGCGCGGCCGGCCGTGGCGGTCGTTGTAGTCGTCGGCCAGGCGTGCGGCACGGACATGGGGCGGTACGTTGCGCTGGTAGTCGGCGAGCGTGCGGCGCAGGCGTTTGCGGTAGATCAGTAGCTCATCCAGCTCGCCGGCCAGGGTGCGGCTGACGAACTCGCGGATATAGGCCTGGTAAGGCTGGCGCTGGAAGATCAGCAGGTACAGCTCGCGCTGAAATTGCTGGGCCAGTGGCGACCAGTCGCTGCGCACGGTTTCCAGACCCTTGTAGATCATCTCCTGGCTGCCGTTGGGGCGGTTGACCAAGCCGGCGTAGCGCTTCTTGCTGCCTTGCTCGGCGCCGCGAATGGTCGGCATCAGAAAGCGGCAGTAGTGGGTTTCAAATTGCAGTTCCAGGGCGCTGTCCAGGCCGTACTCGGCTCGCAGGTGCTCGCGCCACCATTGGTTGACCTTATTTACCAGCGCCCGGCCGATGCGCGCCGCATCGTCCTCGCCATGGGCGTGTTTGAGCCAGACGAAGGTGGAGTCGGTGTCGCCATAGATCACCCCGTAGCCCTCGGCCTCGATCAGCTGGCGGGTGCGGTGCATGATCTCGTGGCCGCGCAGGGTGATGGAGGAGGCCAGGCGGGTGTCGAAGAAGCGGCAGCCGCTGGAGCCGAGCACGCCGTAGAAGGCATTCATGATGATCTTCAGCGCTTGGGAGAGCGGCGCGTTGCGCTCGCGTTTGGCAGTCTCGCGGCCCTGCCAGACCCGCTCGATAATCGCCGGCAAACAATGCTGGCTACGGGAGAAGCGCGCGCCGCGAAAACCTGGCACCGAGTGCTCGTCGTCCGGCTGGCGCAGGCCCTCGACCAGGCCCACCGGGTCGATCAGAAAGGTGCGGATAATCGAGGGATAGAGGCTCTTGTAGTCGAGCACCAGGACCGACTCGTACAGGCCGGGTCGCGAGTCCATCACGAAACCGCCGGGGCTGTTCTGTGGTGGCTTCTCGCCGAGGTTCGGTGCGACGAAACCCTGGCGGTGCATCAGCGGTATATACAGGTGAGTGAAGGCCGCCACCGAGCCGCCGCTGCGGTCGGCCGGCAGCCCGGTGACGGTGGCGCGTTCGAGCAAAAAGGTGAGGATCTGGGTCTTGGCGAAAATCCGCGTGACCAGCTCGCAGTCCTTGAGGTTGTAACGGGCCAGGGCCGGTTTGTCCTGGACGAACATGCGGTCGATTTCGTCCATGCGCTGATAGGGCGTGGCGATGTCCTTGCCTTCACCGAGCAGGGTCTGGGCGACGTTTTCCAGGCTGAAGGAGGGGAAGCTCCAGGTCGCCTCGCGCAGCGCTTCGATGCCATCGATCAGCAAGCGCCCGGCGGCAGACGCGAAGTAATGCTGCTTGCGGGTACCGTGCTCGCGCCACTGCATCTCCTCGCCATCGCGGCCCAGGCGTAAGGGGATGGCCAGTCGCCGCGCATGTTCATGCAGCACGCGCAGGTCGAACTGCACCAGGTTCCAGCCAATGATGGCATCCGGGTCATGTTCGGCCAGCCACTGGTTGAGTTTGACCAGCAACTGGCCGCGGCTGTCGCAGTACTCCAGCTGGAAATTCTCGGCCGCCTCCTGGCCGTTGCTGCGCCCGAGCATATACACCTGGCGCTGACCGCAGCCTTCGATGGCGATGGAATACAGCTCGCCGAAGGCGTTGGTTTCTATGTCCAGGGAGGCCAGCTTGAGCTGCGGCCGATAGTCCGGCGCCGGTTTGATCTGCGCTTCCAGCAGCAGGCCACTGGCATCCGGCGTGCCGGTAAAACTCACCGGCGCGGTAATGAACCGCTCCATCAGGTAGCGCTCGGGCGGGCGAATATCGGCTTCATAGACATCGACGCCGGCGCGGCGCAGGCGTTTGTCGAGGTCAATCAACTGCCGGTGTTGCTGGCAATACAGGCCCAGCACCGGCCGCTGATGAAAGTCGCGCAGCCCCAGTGGGCGCAGTTCCACGCCCGGCTCAGCGACCAGCAGCGCCTCGGCCTGGTCCCGCTGCGCCGCCGGAATAAAAGCCACCGAAGGTTGTGCGGGCAGGCGGATATGCCGCGGCCCATTATCGGTCGCCAGCCAAAACTCGATCTGCGTCCCCGCCGGCGTATCCCGCCAATGCCGGGTCAGGACAAAACCCTGCTGTAATTCCACCACTGCAACCCCAAGGCTTTGCTTCAAGGGGACGATTGTACGTGGCATTGGGCGTCTGGGCGGGACGGCAGCTACCGGGCTGCTCGGAAGCGGTTGCGGTGGGCCTCACTCGGTAGTCGCTCATGGTGGTGTTTTATAACTTTTATATAAGTGCTGGGTTTTATTAATGTCGCAATGAACTGGTTATACGGGTGATGTGGACGGTGTTGTTGGCGATGCTTGACTATTGTGCGGGGTAGTTATTTGTTTATGCTTTTTAAATATGTGACGTGCCGGCACTGTTGTTGTATTTAATTAATGATCGGTAAACGGTGAGCCGTATAGCTTATGTGCTGTTACTTATATAGCGGATAAATATATGGTTGAAAATGCGTGGCATCGGCGCTGTTGTATGGCTTGCAGTCCAAGCCAAGGCCGTCGTGCAGGCTGTTCATCGGCGGGGCATCATGCTGTGCAGTTGCACGGGTGCCCTGGGTTTCTGGAGACCAGGCGGTCCGGCCTGAGGGGGCGAGACGCGCTGGAGTCATGGTAAATGAGGGGAAAGGTCATGTATGCACCTGACGAATTACATATTTTAGGAGCGAGTGCTGGTCTGGATGATGATGAGGTCACAACGCTGTGGCAAAAAGCCCGTCAATACGCGTTAGATGAACTCGGTAGTGCCAGTCATCCGAAATACGACCATGAAACACATCGGCTGATGTTGCGCTTGATAGAAGATGCGGCAACTGAAGGGATTCCTCCTGATTTAGTGCCTTGGGTTATGTTTGATTTCCACATAGGTGCTTTGTACGTGGATGCTCGTCGCGGTATCAAGACGGTCGGTGGTTATATAAAAGAGCATTTGCCTGGCAAACACAGCGGGTGAGGCCCTGTATGTGGCCCGCCCCCCGCCCGCTGAACAAACTTAGGGTCCAGCGGCCTAGGGGTTGTTACCGTCAGTGGCGTAGCTTGTGCTCGCCACAGGCAGTATTGCGACCACTCAGCTGCACCAAGCGACGGACTGTTCGCGCCTCCTGGGTTCGCCCTGCACAGCTCTTGGCCTGCATCGATCCTGAAGCGGGGCAGGGTGAAAGCCTCGAAGGGTTTTCCAGCGTGGCTACATTTTTTTGTTCCTGGGGTCGTCTGCCGGGTTGTGGTAATTGATCCCCCAGGGGCCCGTGCCGTGGAGCTGGAGCACGGTTTCCTGATCGCGACTGGCGGCGTACATCGACACGCCGGCGGGAATGATCAGGGTGTCGCCCGGTTGATAGGCTTTGGCCTGGGCCGGATCAAAGGTGTCTCCGGTGGCGAAGTAGAAGGTGCCCGAGATCACGGTGACGCGTTCGGTGACGGGATGGGTATGCACGCCGATTTTGGTATTTGCCGGCAGTTTCAAACGCAGGGTAAAAGGCGCGGCGGCTTTCAGATCACCTTCAATCACGGCCATCATCGCACCGGGCCCGACCGATGGCGCGGCGCTCCACTTGAGTGCGGATGGCGTGGCGACAATCAAACCCGCGTCCTCGGCCTGGACGGTCGAGGCGAGGAAGGCTGCGCTGAGTAAGGCCAGCGAAACAGCCACAGCTTTATGGGCGTTCATCATGGTTTCCTCATGTTTTTTTGGGGGGCAGGCCGTTGAAAAATGTAGCGAGCGACGGCTAGGCAAGGCGAAATCAGCCGAAAAAGCGCAGTGTACGAGCGGTACATGAGCATTTTGAGGCTGATTTCAACGCCGCATAGCCGAGCGCAGTAGTTTTTCAACGGCCTGGTAGTGCAACAGAGGCAAATATAGCTGCCAAGCACAGGCGCAAGACCTGCACGATCAAGCCATACAGATGACGGTAGTCGAATGTTGCGGCGTGTATAGATCCATTCTGAACAGCGTTTATAGCGCCTGCTTAGGGCAGGTGACCCCGCAGCATCTGGCGTAATTATTTATGCCGCCTGCACGCAGCCGACCAAGGCCTCGCGGGTTGCCCTCGCCCTACGATCTGCGCCCGCCAAAGCGTCCCGCCAGTGCCAGCCAGGCCAGCAGCGGATAGCAAAAATAATGCAGGCCGAAGATCACCAGGCCCATGGGGCTGGGGTCGTCTTTAAGCGCCATCAGTGCCAGCAAACCCAGGTACAGCAAGGCCAGCACGCCGCCGTAGACGCCGAGCAGGCGCAGCCGTTCGCCCGGCAGCGGTGCGCGGCGTTGCTGGATGAAAAACCACAGGGCCATGCCGCCGGCAACTGTGGCGGCGATCAGCAGGGTGGTCAGCACGCCGCCGAGTTTGCTGAAGGTGCGCAGCAGCAGGTTGAGCACTATGACGGCGGCGACACCGCTTAGGGCCAGGCGGCTAACGGGGACGTGGTTGGTCGGTGTCGATGGAGGATTCACTCGGCTCTCCTGGTGTGGGTTCTCTGGCTTAAGGTGCTTTGCGCATTGGCGCAAGCCACAACCTTATAGAGCACATCGGTGGACTGTTCGCTGCGCTCCTGAGTCCACCCTACGTCCCTACGTTCGTTCTACAGGCTGCGATTGAGGCCGAAGCGTTTTTTCAAGCCGGCTTGCAGCAGGCGCTTGGGGATCAGGGCGGCCATCAGCGGCAGGGCGCGGCTGCCGTTGCCGATGCGCAGCAGGCCGGGGCGTTTTTTGCTTTGTACTGCGGCCAGTACCTGACGGGCAAAGTGCTCGGCGGGAGTCGGGTGGTCTTGGGAGGCGTTGGCGCGGGCGCGGATGCCGTCGCGGATCGGCCACCAGGGCGAGGCCTGGTCGATCAGTTGCTCGGCTTGCTGGCTGGCGTTGGCGCCAAAGCTTGAGGCAATCGCGCCGGGTTGGACTTCCATGACCTCGATGGCGAAGGGCGCCAACTCCATGCGCAAGGCATCGGACAGCGCATGCACGGCGGCCTTGGAGGCGCAGTAGGCGCCGGCGAACGGGGTGACCAGCACGCCGGAGACGCTGCCGATATTGATCACCAAACCACGGCTGCTGCGCAGCAGCGGAAACAGTGCGCGGGTGACGTCGACTACGGCGAACACGTTGGTCTCGAACTGCCGGCGCAGGGCTTCGACGCCGCCATCCAGTAGCGGCCCCATGGCGCCGTAGCCGGCGTTGTTGATCAGCACATCGAGGCGCCCGGCTTCGAGCTGAAGGCACATGGCCAATTGGCTGACGGCCAGGCTGTCGTTGACGTCCAGGGCCACGCCGATAAAACCGGCGGCGTTCAGCGCGGCAATGTCCTCGGCTTTGCGCGCGGTGGCCCAGACCTGATAACCGGCCGTCTTGAAGGCATCGGCAAGGGCGCGGCCGATGCCGCTGGAACAACCGGTAATCAGGGCGGTGGGCTGGGTCATAAGAAGTCCTGTGGGGATGCTTGTGGGGGTGATTGTGCAGAGGTCGGTGCCGATTGTTGCAGAAACCCCCGGTCAGTAGCGCAATGCCTGCATAAAATGGGCTGCGCAGACGTTGGCGTGATGGGTATCGCTGCGCTCAACCCATCCTAGGGTTGTTCTCTGTGAGCGCCACACACCTCGTAGGGTGGGCTTTAGCCCACCAATATTGCTGCGTTCAGGGGTGGTGGGCTGAAGCCCACCCTACGCCGTCGGTCTTCAACAGATAAAACGGGCCCAACGCAAAAAACGCCCGGCCCTTGGCAGGGGCGGGCGTTAGTCATTGCCAGGCTTTAACTGACCAGGCTGAGGCTGGTTTGCAGCGGTTCGACGCTGCGGCCGTAGACGTCTTCCAGCCGCTCGATGTCGTCTTCGCCCAGGTAACTACCCGATTGCACCTCGATGATCTCCAGTGGGATCTTGCCCGGGTTGGCCAGGCGATGCACCGCGGTAATCGGGATGTAGGTGGACTGGTTTTCCGTGAGCAGGAAGGTTTTGTCGTTGCAGGTCACCTGGGCGGTACCCGACACCACAATCCAGTGTTCGGCGCGGTGGTGGTGCATTTGCAGCGACAGCTGGGCGCCGGGTTTGACCGTGATGTGTTTGACCTGGAAGCGCCCGCCCATGTCCACCGAGTCATAGGAGCCCCAAGGACGATAGACCTCGCAATGGGTCTGGGTTTCAGTGCGGCCTTGCTCGTTGAGGGTGTTGACCAGCTGTTTGACCTCCTGCACGCGGTCTTTGTGGGCAATCATCATGGCGTCTTTGGTTTCCACCACCACTATGTCCTGCAGACCGATCACCGAGACCAGTTTGCCGTTGCCGTGCACCAGGCAGTTGAAACTGTCGCGCACCACCACGTCGCCCTTGGTGACGTTGCCGTTGCTGTCTTTCTCATTGACATCCCACAGCGATGACCAGCAGCCGACATCGCTCCAGCCGGCGTCGAGGGGGACCACGCAGGCGCGTTGGGTTTTTTCCATCACCGCGCAGTCGATCGAATCATTTGGGCAGCACTCGAAGGTGGCCGCGTCGATGCTGATCTGTTCGCCATCGTACTTGCTGCGTTCCAGCGCCAGCAGGCAGGTGTCGTAGATGTCCGGCTCGTGTTTCTTCAGCTCATCGAGAAAGCGGCTGGCGCGGAACAAGAACATGCCGCTGTTCCAGAAGTAATCGCCGGACTTAACAAACTCGGCGGCCTTTTGCGCATCGGGTTTTTCGACGAATTTGGCGACCCGGCTGACGCCCTCCGGCAGCAGCGCATCGGGGGCGGACTTGATATAGCCATAACCGGTTTCCGGCTTGTTGGCCGGCACGCCGAACAGCACCAGCTCGCCATTTTCGGCGGCGATGGTGGCCAGGGCCAGGGCGCGCTGGAAGGCTTTGTGGTCTTCCAGCACATGGTCGGCCGGCAGCACCAGCAGCAGTTCGTCGCGGTCTTCGTTGAGCAGCTTCATCGCCGCAATGGCCACCGCCGGCGCGGTGTTGCGGCCAAAGGGCTCGAGCACTATGGCCTGGGTCTCAAGCTGCAGGGCGCTAAGTTGTTCCTCAACGATAAAGCGGTGTTCGATGTTGCAGACAATCACCGGTGGCTGGACGCCGTCGAAGCTCAGGCGCTCGATGGTTTGCTGGAACAGGGTGTGATCGCCGGTCAGGGCGAGGAACTGCTTGGGGAACTGTTTACGCGACAGGGGCCAAAGCCGTGAGCCGCTACCGCCTGACAAAATAATCGGAATCATGCTGTATCTCCTGGGTAGTGCGTAAGGTCGAGGTTTACGTGCTACTGCTGCTGCTCGAAGGTTCGGCGCAGCTTGGTTGTGAGTGCCGGCGCTGGCGCCGGGCTATGTCTTGGTTATGTGTCGCGGCCCTGTTTCGTAGGGTGGGCTTTAGCCCACCAGCACTGGATAAGAGCCTTGGTGGACTGAAGCCCACCCTACCTATCAGCCGACTGTTATTGAGTGGCGGCTGGGCGCTTGACCCATACCGGGGAAAACTTGCCGGCGCTGCCGGTGACGTACAAACACACCGCCTCACCGCGGGCGAGGCTGACGGGTTTTAAGTCGGCGACTTTTTCTGTGCCGCTAAACAGCGCCAATTTGACATTCAATGGGTTGATCTCTCGCTCGCCTCGGCCCAGAGCTTTCACCTTGTCGACCACCAGGGTCTTGCCGTCGGCGGTCTTAAGAGTCAGCTCGCTGTCGGTGAGGTTTTGCACCCGCAGCAGGGCTTTTTGCTTGTTTTTGAATGGCGGCTCTTCCACCAACTTGGGTGGGCTGCCGGGCAGGTTGACCAGGGTGTAGTACTGATCGGCGTTGAGCTTGACAGTCAGGCTTTGGGTGCCGAGTTTGGCGCTGTAGTCGCCACCGGGCAGGAAGCTGAAATCGCTGCTGCCCAGCGGGCCGACATCGCTGAGTTGGGTGTTGCCGACGCTGGCGCTGACTTCCTGATTGCCGGCGTTATACAACCGCACGAAGGCCGAGCCTTTGGGTGCGCTGGGGCCGTAGAGGGCGGCTTCATCGGCCTGGACGTGCGCGGCCAGTAAACCAATCACTAAGAAGGCGCAGGTTTTGCGGATGGTGTTGCTGCCGCTGGCAGGGGTGATGGATTGCTTCATCTTGATGTACTCCATGTGGTTTTAAGGCGTCGCCTGGATCGGCGTATGGGGTTTAGGGTTGGCGCTGGCGAGACTTTCATCCGCCGCGGTTGAGCTTTTCAGTTGGCTGAGCCACTGCTGATCGAATTCGCTGAGGTCGCTGCTCATCGGCAGATAGCGCTCCGGGAACTCCCAGATCACCAGCTGCGGCGGTGAGTCTTTGAGGCCGGTGCTTTGCAGGTATTTGAGCATCGGCAACAGCGGCCCGTGACCGTCCTCGGCGAAGTTGAGAACGTCGCTGCCCAAGGCCTGGCGCAGCGCGCCGAGAAAGTTCCAGCGTGGGTTGGCGCTGTAGCTGGTGCCGACCAGTGCCACCGGCACTTGGCTGTCGCTGAACAGTTCGCCGTCTGCCGCAGGCTTGGCCTGTTGCACCGCAGTGCTGCGCTGTTGCAATTGATCGGGGGCTGGCAGCAGATTGCTGAACAGCGGGTCGAGGGGCAGAAAGCGCGTCAGGTCGCCGTTGTACGCCTCGCTTGGCTGGTTCTCGGTGCTAAAGCGCTGCGGCTCACCGCGGAGCGGGCTGTGCTGCTGGATCGCCTGGCTCAATTGCTGCGCCACCACCTCGGCGCCGTGGGGCGTCCAGTGGGTGTCGGTGCGCAAAAACACCGGCGCCCGTTGCTTCTCCTGGGTTAAAGCCGCGAGCAGATCCGGGGCGAAAATCCCCGCGTCTGCGGCGCCCTGGTGGAACTGCCGATACAGCTGTTGCTGCAGGGCCACCGGTGGGGCGCCTGCAATAAACTCAGGATAGAGCCGCGCCTTGGCGGGAATAATCGCCAGCACCAACTGCACCCCTTGGCGGGCCAGGTGGTTGCGCACGCCCTGAATCAACTGCCAGTTTTCCTCCAGATGTTGCTGGCTGTTGGCAATCGGTTTGAACTCCTCATCGCTGAATAACCACTGCTCGCGGCCGAGCACTACGCCGGGGCGGCCCTCGTTAAACAGTTTGTAATCCAGTGCGGCCCAGAGATTGGTGCCGAGGCGCTTGATCGGGAATTTCTCGTCGTAATGGGTTTCTGCCGCCTTGCTCCACTTGCCGTTGAGCACGCTGGTGTCGGCGGCAGTCGAGAAGCTCTTGAAGCTGCCCAGCGACCAGCCGCCCAGGCCCAGTAGTAGGCTGAGAAACAGGCCGATATAGAGGATGCGCAATGTTCGAGTCATGGTCGTCCCCGGTTAAAATTGGAAGTACAGGAAGGGTGAAAAGCTCTGCGCCGAGAGCTTCAGGATCGAAGCCACGAACAGCAGCAACACCAGGCTGCGCATGGCGTAGCGCGGCCAGTCGGCGACCCAGTAGGCTGGCTGCACCTGGGCCTCGATGCCGACGCTGTAGCCGGGCAGATGAATGCTGTTGGGCGCATCGCCTGGCAGCGCTTTGATCAGGCCCGGTTGGCCGGTGCCAGGACCGTCAGCCAGCAGCGGTTGTTCGGTGCTGTGCTCGGTGGATATGACGGCTGGGCGGTTGGCGTAGAAATCCCGCAGGCCAAAGAACGCCAGCGTGGCGTAGGCCAGCCCCAGGGTCGCCACTTGCAAACCGGTGAGCTGGGCGCTGTTGAGTTCCGACAGCTGCCAGTCGCCAAAACCAAACATGGCGCCATACATGCGGCCGGCGACGTGCAGGTTCTCGGCGCGGAAAATCACCCAGCCCATCACCACCAGCAGGAAGGTGAAGGCCCAGCGCAGCAGGTTGAAACTGCGGGGTGCGGTGTTGATGCCGATGGCTTTTTCAATCGCCAGCCATATGCCGTGCCAGGCGCCCCAGACGATGTAGGTGATATTGGCGCCGTGCCACAGACCGCCGAGCAGCATGGTCAGAAACAGGTTGCGGTAGGTGCTGAGGGTGCCGCCGCGGTTGCCGCCCAGGGTGATGTACAGGTAGTCGCGCAACCAGGTGGACAGGCTGATGTGCCAGCGGCGCCAGAACTCGGTGATCGACTGGCTGATATAGGGCTGCTTGAAGTTTTCCATAAAGCGAAAACCCATCATCAGGCCCAGGCCGATGGCCATGTCGCTGTAACCGGAAAAGTCGAAATACAGCTGCGCGGTGTAGGCCAGGGCGCCGAGCCAGGCGTCGCCGGTGGTCGGGTCTTGCAGGGCAAAGCAACGGTCGGCGACCACCGCCAGGGTGTCGGCGATAAACACCTTCTTGATAAAGCCCTGCATAAAGCGCGTGGCGCCTTCGGAGAACTTGTCCAGGGTATGGGTGCGGTTATTGAACTGATCGGCCAGGTCGCGAAAGCGCAGCACCGGGCCGGCGATCAGGTGCGGGAAGATCGCCACAAAGGCCGCGAAATCGATCAGGTTGCGGGTCGCCGGGGTGTCGCCACGGTAGACGTCGATGATGTAGCTGATCGACTCGAAGATGTAGAACGAGATGCCGATCGGCAGCAATACGTGGGTCAGGATAAACGGCTCAAGCCCCATCGAGGTCATGGCCGCGTTGATGTTCTCGACGCCGAAGTTGGCGTACTTGAAGTAACCGAGAATGCTCAGATCGACTGCCACTCCCAGCAGCAGCCAGCGCTGCGCCGGCTTGGTTCGCACCCCGGCGGCACCGACTTTCAGGCCGATCCAGTAGTTCCACAGGGTCACGGCGATAAACAGCGCCAGAAAGTCCACCCGCCACCAGGCGTAGAACAGGTAGCTGGCCAGCAGCAGCAGCAAGTTGCGGTAGCGTTGCCCGCTCAAATAGTACAGGCCGAGGAAAATCGGCAAGAACAAGAACAGGAACACGTTGGATGAAAAAACCATCCGTCTCTCTCCATTGAGTTTCTACAGTTAGGGACTCGCAAGCCCCCCCTTTCCCCCCGCGCAACAGTGGGGGGTTGTATTGCCTTTACTGCCGACTCTTGTAGGAGCTGGCTTGCCGGCGATGGCAGCGGCGCAGATCTTCGAGCTATGCGTTGTAGGGCCTGTTTTTGTAGGGTGGGCTTTAGCCCACCAGCGCGGGATAAGGGCCTTGGTGGGCTAAAGCCCACCCTACGGTTTGCGCACAGTCGGAAGCTTTAGGGCCGCCGCTTACTACTCAACTGCCTTTGTCCTTGTCATGGGCCGGGTCGTAGACCTTGGTCAGGTCGCCGCCGAGGCGGAAGGTTTTGAACGGCTGCATCGACTGCTTCCACTCCAGGGTTTGCGCCGAGCAGCGGTAGAGCGTGCAGTAGGGTTCCAACCAGGCGTATTTGCTGTCGATCTGCAGGTCGTCCATGTCTTGATCTTTCTCGGCCTTGGCGCTGAACTCGTCTTCATCCTCGACCCCGCTCAGTACCCGTTCGGCCAGGCGACGCAGGGCTTCGCGGTTTTCCTGGGTCAGATCGACGTGGTTGGCCTGGGCAAAACTGGCGATCATCGCCAGCGGCGGCAGGGCGTAGTTGTGATAGGAGAGGGCGCGTTGCTGGCGCTTGAGCTCGTTGGGCAGATAGCCCTCGCTGTCGACCTGGTTGGCACCGATGCGAAATTGCGCCACCGACCACTCGAACAGGTCGCGGCGATCGGTCGCCACCGCAGTCGCCATCACCGACCAGGCCGCCCAGTAGGAGTGGTTGTTGATTTTCAGCAGCGGCAGGCGGCTCCAGTCTTGCACCGTCTGATCGGCCAGTTTGTTGAACCAGGCTTCGATCACCTGGCTTTGCTGCCCATAGGCCGCCAGCGGTTGCGACTCGGAGAATTTCAGCCGCAGGTAGGCCGAGGCCATGCTGCCCAGCGCCCATTTACGGATCGATTTACCGGTGTGGTTGTACTCGGTGGAGAGCAGCGCATCGGCCTCGGCCCAGCTGCTTAGCCACTGCATCGTGCATTGCAAGTCTTCCGGGCGGCCGTCACGCATGTACTGCATGACTTGCTTGCTGATGCCTTTTTCCAGAGCGGTGATGTTGGCGGTGGAGTCGCGAAAGGCTTTTTCGGACTCTTTATTGAGGGTGGCGCGGGCCTTGTCCGAGCCTTCGTATTTGCTGCGAAACACCAGTTTGTCGGTGTAGGGCGTGGGCACCGGTGCACAGCTTTGCGCTTTGGCTTCGCTGCGCTTTTCGATGGCGGCGTAGTAACCCGCCGGTGGCACCAGGTTAGCGGCGCTGGCGCTGCCGGCGAACAGCAGGGTGCTCAGCAGGCTGGGGTAAACCAGTCGATTTAACGCATAGGTTGTGTTCATCACTCTGTGCCTCCCTCGGCCTTGGCCGTGAGGTGATTAGCCGCGGTGGCTGGGCGCTTGCACAGCGTGGCTTTGACGCTGGGGTAGTGAGCCGGCTGACTCGCTGGATAATGGCTGCTCATAAATTCGTGCCTCCCTCGGCCTTGGCCGTGAGGTGATTAGCCGCGGTGGATGGGCGCTTGCACAGCGTGGCTTTGACGCTGAGATTGGCCGGCATCTCTTCCGGGCTATGGATTTCCATCGCGAGCAGGTTGAGTTCTGCCCAGTCAGGATCGTTGCGCAGTTGAAAGACGTAGCGACCGCCGCTGTCGACGGCTTTGCTTTGCTCGATTTTGAAGTTTTCCCGGCGGCCGTTGAGGTACCAGAGGGTGGCGTTCAGCTGCTTGACCGAGGGGTCGCTGAAGGTCAGGTCGACCTGATATTGGCTGCCGCGCAGGTCGAGCAGTTGTTGCTTGCCGTTGACCAGCACCTCGTTGGCCCCGTTGTGCAGTTTCACGCTGTTTTGCAGCGCGGCGGGGCGGCCTTCGCAGCCGTTGTCGAGCAGCGGCATGGCCTGGCGATAGAAGCTGGTTTGCGCCATGTCGTAGTGGGTGGCGAATTCCCAAACGATGACTTTCGGCGGATGCTTCGCAAACTCCGGGCTGCCCAGGTATTGCAGCAGTGAGCTGTCAAAACCGCCGCCACTGAGGGCGTTATTGAGTACCGCAGCGCCGCTGTATTGCTGCAAGAAGCCGGCAAAGTTGTAGGCCGGGCCGCTGTTGCTGGTGCCGACCAGGGTCACTTGCGGCAAGCTTTCATCGCCGAACAGATCGCCATCGCCACCACTCTCGCCGACGGCTTCGGTCTCGAAACGCTCGACGTATTCCGGCGCATAGCTGTTGCCACACAGTTGCATGGCAGTTTTGTGGAAGGTGCCGAGTTTGGACAACAGGCCGACCCGTTTGCTGGCGAACTCTTGCTTGGGGATGTCGCTAAAGCCGGGAATCTGCTTGAGCGTCGCCGCGCTGATTTTGGCCGTGCGTTCTGCGCCGTATGGGGTCCAGTGGTGATCGCCTTTGAAGTAGTAGGCGTGCTGCTGCTGCTCATCAAACAGCGGGCTGAAGTCCGGGGTCCAGATCCCGGTTTTGCGCAGCTGGGCGATGGTCGTCAGGTAGTTTTTCTTGGCCAGCTCAAAGTCGAAGCTGTCGCGCTCGGCGGCGCTGAGTTTGTCCCGGTTGATCAGGCCACGGGTGGGCTGGTACACCACCATCAACTCGATGCCTTTGCGTTTAAGGCCGTCGCGCAACAACTTGAGCTGCTGATAGCCCTCGGCCGTGGTGCCGAAATCGGTGCGCAGGTCGTAGGTGCTGCGAAACAACCAATCGCCCTGGGCTTGTACCAGGTGGGTGAAAAACTCCAGGTACTTGGTGTCGTAGCGGCTGTTGTCGGCGGCGATCGGGCACAGTGGGCTGGCGCCGTTGATTTGGTACTGCGGCGCGGCGGGCTGCTGTGCGGCCTGCACGCCGCTGACGGCGCTTAACAGGGCGGCAGCCAGTGCGCTGTGGCGCATGCCCTGGCGGATGGCCGGGCGCGGTGATTGGATCGTCATGAAAGTGCGGCTCCTCATTGCTGTAGTTCCACCTGGCTTTCTACCGGGTCGATCAGTACGGCTTTTTGCTGGCGTACCAGCAGGTCGAGAATTTCGTCTTGTTTGTCGCCCAGAATCCCGGCGAAGGTGATGCCTGAGGTCTTGCTCGGGGCGAGCATGGCCACCCGGTACAGCTCAACGCTTAACGGCGAGTCGATGGACAGGGGGCCGGAACCGTTACCGGCCAGCTTGCCGCCGACCACGATCATCGAGACCTTGGTGTCGAAGGGGTCGAGGTCGATGTCGCGGTCGGTGTTGCTCAGGTCTTTGATGTGGCCGTACACCCCGACCAGTTGATTGCCGGCCGCGAGGTTCTCGTACAGGCGAATATTCACGCTGTTGCGCAGGCGAATGCCGTGGCGTTGGTTGCCGATCACCTGATTGCCCCAGAGCAGATTGTTGGAGCTTTCGTACAGGGTGATGCCGTCGGAATGGTTGTTGTAGACCTGGTTGTAAGCCACCAGGTTGTTCACGCTGTTACGGTCGATGACGATGCCGGAGAGCTTGTTGTCGTAGACCCGGTTATTGAAAATCCAGCTGTTGTCGACCTCCCGGGAAATAATAATGCCGTGCTTCTTCTTGGTGCCGTGCACGGTGTTGTCGGCAATGATCAGCCGCTGCGAACGGTCGTGGGGGTCGATGCCGTAGATCAGGTTGTCGCGGTAGGTATTGCCCTTGACCACCAGATCCTCGGCCTCATAGCAGTAGAAGCCGTACCACATATCGACGAACTCGGAGCCGATCAGCCAGGCGCTCGGCGGCTTGCGTTGCATCTGCTTGGCCATGTGCGGGGTGTACTGGGAAATACTCACCCCGTAGGACTTGCTGGTGCTGTAGCCAAAGCTTTCCAGCTTGCTGTTGACGATATAGGTCTCGGTGCCGCCCCAGGACAGCAGGAACGGGCGAAACGCATCGGCCTTGAGGAAGGTCGCCGGGCCGTTGGTGGCCTCGCGCCAGGCGGTCACCTGGGTGTCGGTGATAAAGAGTTTGCCGTCGTTGACGATAAAACTGCCGCGCTCCTCGGACAGCCGCAGCTCCTGGGTGCCTTTGTCCAGATGCAGGGTGGCGCCATGGGCCACCACAATCGGCAAGCGCGCCAGATACACGCCCGGCGCGGTTTCGCTGAAGTACTGCTGGGGCAGTTGCTTGGCCAGTTGGCGCAGGTTGACGTAACCGCCCTCGATAAAGATCGCCTGGGGGATGCCCCGTTGCCGATTGACCCATTCGGCCATGCGGTTGTTGCCGCCGATAAACTCCTTCAGCGCATCTTGTTGCAGCATGCGCCGCACTTTCACCTGGCCCTGCACCTTGCGGTCGAGCTTGGCGTTGACCGCCTCGGCGGTGTAACCGCGCAGGTCCGGCAGGCTCGGTGTGGGCAGGTGCAGCGGTGCAGTCGGTGCGCTGGTGACCGTATAGCTCGTGGCTTGCAGCAGCTCCTTGGTGGCTTTTACCGGTGCACCGGCCGGCGCTTGCACAGCTGCCGGCAGCGTTTGCGCGCTGAGCCCAGTGGCCTGAGTCGCCAACCACAAGGCGCCCGTCAGCAACAGTGCCAGCTTGCGGCCCGGTGTTGCAGGCGGATGGCTAGGTAGGTCTGGCATGTCAGTCATTCTCCATAGACCAGGGTGCGCGGCGCATCAAAAGCGCCAGATCACGTCGACGAAGGCTTGGTGCATATAGCTGTCGACGTTTTTGCCGTAGGCATCGCCGGGCTTGAACACCCCGCCGCGAAAGCGCACCAGCGCCGAAGGTTCGTCAATCGCCTGGCTCATCGAGGCCGGCAACAGGCCTTGCTGGAAGTACTTGGTGACGACCAGATCGACTTCCTGGCCGATGTCTTTTTCGCCATCGACTAAGGCTGCGTTGATGCCGCTGCTGCCGATCGGCTGCTGGTCGTCGACCCGAGTGAAGTTCTGGTAAATCAGGCTGGCGTCATATTCGTCCCGTAGCTGCCAGGAGCCGAACAGGGTGGCGGCCTGGAGGTTGCTCAGCTCGCCACGGAAGGCTTCACCGAAACGCTGTACCCGCGAGCGGGTGCCGGTGTAGTTGGACCTGTTGCTTTCCAGGCCGGTCTGCTGGAAGTTGGCGCCGCCGTCCGAACCGCCGCCACTGCCACGGGCAAAGGCGCCGCCGATTTTCCACTGTTCATCGAGGTTCCAGCGCAGGCCCAGGTCGGTGCCCCAGGCATTCACGTCGCTGTTTTGCGAGCCGTTGGCGTAGCTCTGCTCACCGACATTGCGGGTCAGCAGGCGGTCGCGATCACCGCTCAGCCAGGTGGCGCTGGCCCAGTAGTTGAGCGGGTTCTGGTTGCGCGGGTTGTAGGCGTCGCTGTTGACCTGCAGGCCCAGCCAGGTGAGGTCGCCGGTGTAGGTTTTATCCAGCGGGGTGACCTCTTCGCCGGGGTTGAGCAACTTGCCATCGTCGCGGCTGTGATGGGCATTCAAACCAACCCAGTGACCGGGCGCCCATTGAGTCGCGATGTCGCCGAACAGGTGCTGGCGGTCTTTGTCTTGCGGGGCCAGTTCGTCGAGGTCGGTGCGGTAATCGCTAAAGCGCTCGGCCGCGCCGAGATTGGCGCGCAGCAAGCTGGTGTCGAAGGTCCAGTTCAGGGCTTCGATATTGGTGTCGCGCCACATGCCATCGTCGTTGTGCAGGCGCTGGCGACCGAGGCGCAACTCCTCGCCGGGGTAGGCGGTTAAACCGGAGTAGCCGATCCAGAATTCACGCATGGCCAGGTAGCTTTTTTCCGGCTGGCGGCTGTCGCCGTCGTCAGTGTTGGCGGCCTCGCTGTTGGCATCGGTCAGTTGCAGGGTGTCGGTTTCGATGATGTCCGAGGCGGTCACCACCTGGCCCATGGCATAGGCACTCCAGTCGCCACTTTTGCCGTAGGCCCAGGGCCGCACGTCGAGGCCGATACCCTGCACGTCGCCACCGTCACGGGTGCCCAGATCGACGTCGTCTTGCGACTGGGCGGTGATTTTCACGTCCAGACCAAAGTTCTGCTCGCCGTTGGGCGCAGCCCACACTGGCTGAACCGCTAACAGCGTGGCGCTCAGGCCTAAGCCTGCGTGCATCCAGTAATTGAGTTTCATAGGGCTTCCTGACTAATTGAAGTGGGCATGGCGTGCGGTGGCGCGCTGGCGACCAGGCTCAAACCGCGCAGTTGCTGCTCGGCCTGCAACAGGCGCTGGGCTTGGGGCAGGGCGGCGGGCGGCAGTTGCTGGGCGATCTGGGCGGCCAGCTCGAGGGCTTGCGGCGTGCCCTTGAGCACCGCCAGTTGGCTGAAGACATAGGCATTGACCGGGTCCGGCTGAAAACCACGGCCGGCCGAGAACATCTGCGCGAGGGCAAAGTCGGCGCTGCTCTGGCCGCCACGAGCGGCGATCAGCAAGTGTTGTAAGGCCTGCTGAGGGTCGATTTGCCCTAGGTAGCCGCGGCGGTACAGCTGGCCGAGGTAGTAGTGGGCGTTGGTTTCGCTGGCGGCGGCCTTGAGCAGATGTTGTTCGGCTTTTTGCGGGTCTTGGGGCAGTAACTTACCTTCGTAATAGAGCTTGCCCAGCAACAGTTCGGCCCGGGGTTGGGCTGCCTCGTGGCCGTTCTTCAGGTACTTGAGCAGCTGGTCGATGTCGCCCAGCGCCGGGTAGTCATACAGCAGTTGCGCCAGGCTGACCCAGGCAGCGGGGTAGCTGGGGGCGATTTGCTCCAGCAACTGTTGCGCAGCTTTTTCGTCGGGCTTGCCCAGCTCGGGGTCGGCCAGTACCTGGGCGACGCTTTCCAGCCGCTGGGCCGGCACTGCGCCAGCTTGATAGGCACTCTGCAGCTGTTGCAGCAGGGTCGCTTGTGGCTC
>C687J26845_10000056_pt1 | contig 68259 bp, 71 predicted proteins | sample RifCSPlowO2_12_FD_26845 | JGI IMG/M metagenome (IMG submission 26845)
ACCGATGTGATGATCGCTTCGCAAAAAGCCAGCGTCTCGTTTCAGGCCGTGACCCAGGTGCGTAATAAACTGGTTCAGGCCTATCAAGACATCATGCAGATGCCGGTTTAACAGCGAGATTAAATCATGGCCACAGCCCTCGATACCCTGCCAGCCACCAGCAGCGCGCCAGAGTCCAAGCCGCCGCTGTTTGGCCTGACCTTTTTAGAAAACCTGGCCGGCATGACCATGCTCCGTCAGGTCGGTTTGCTGGTCGGCTTGGCCGCCAGCGTAGCCATTGGTTTTGCCGTGGTGCTGTGGTCGCAACAACCGGACTACCGTCCGCTCTATGGCAGCCTGTCGGGCTTGGACACCAATCAGGTGATCGAGACGCTGACCGCGGCCGATATCGCCTACAGCCTGGAGCCCAACTCGGGCGCCTTGCTGGTCAAGGCCGACGATCTGGCCCGTGCCCGCTTGAAGCTGGCCGCCGCCGGGGTGGCGCCCAGCGATGGTAACCATGGCTTTGAAATGCTCGATCAGGATCAGGGCCTGGGCACCAGCCAGTTTATGGAGGCAACCCGTTATCGGCGCAGCCTTGAGGGCGAGCTGGCCCGTACCGTGTCGAGCCTGAATAACGTCAAGGCGGCGCGGGTGCATTTGGCCATTCCCAAGGGTTCGGTGTTCGTCCGTGACGAGCGCAAACCCACCGCCTCGGTGCTGGTCGAGCTGTACCCGGGGCGCAGCCTGGAGTCGAGCCAGGTGATGGCGATTGTCAACTTGGTCGCCACCAGCGTGCCGGAGTTGGACAAGTCGCAGGTGACGGTGGTCGATCAAAAAGGCCAGTTGCTCTCCGAGCAAGGCGAGAACTCCGAGCTGAGCATGGCCGGCAAGCAGTACGACTACAGCCGGCGCATGGAGGGGATGTTTACCCAGCGGGTGCACAACATCTTGCAGCCGGTGCTGGGCAGTGGCCGCTACAAGGCAGAAGTCTCGGCGGATGTTGATTTCAGCGCGGTGGAGTCCACCTCGGAGATGTTCAACCCCGATCAGCCGGCGCTGCGCAGCGAACAAAAAGTTAACGAGCAGCGTCAAGCCGGCTTGGGCGCCCAGGGCGTGCCGGGTGCGTTGAGCAATCAACCGCCGGGACCGTCCTCGGCGCCCCAGCAAACTGGCGGCGCGGCGACAGCGGGCGCACCGGCGGCGATTGCCGCAGGCAACCCATTGCTGGATGCCAATGGTCAGCAGGTGATGGACCCGGCCACCGGGCAGCCGATGCTGGCGCCTTTCCCGGCAGACAAACGTGAACAATCGACGCGTAACTATGAGTTGGACCGCTCGGTTAGCTATACCAAACAGCAGCAAGGCCGTTTACGCCGGCTGTCGGTGGCGGTGGTGCTGGACGACCAAAGCAAGGTCGACCCGAAAACCGCGGAAGTCACCCATGTGCCCTGGACGGCCGCCGAACTCGCCCGCTTTACCCGGCTGGTGCAAGACTCGGTGGGCTTTGATGCCAGCCGTGGCGACAGCGTCAGCGTGATTAACACCCCATTCGTGGCGCAGGACGGCGATGAGATCATCAGCATCCCGTTCTACACCCAGCCCTGGTTCTGGGACATTATCAAGCAGGTGCTGGGCGTGTTGTTTATCCTGCTGCTGGTCTTTGGCGTACTGCGGCCGGTGTTGAAGAACATCAGCAGTGCCGGCAAGGGGCATGCGGGCGGTGGTCGTGGCAGCGATGTTGAGCTGGGCGCCATGGGCGGCTATGGCGGTGATCTGTCCGATGATCGGGTCAGCATCAGTGGCCCGCAAAGCATCCTGCTGCCCAGCCCTACTGAGGGTTATGATGCACAATTGAACGCCATCAAGGGGTTGGTGGCTGAAGACGCCGGGCGCGTGGCCCAGGTTGTCAAAGAATGGATCAATGATGGTGAATAAACAGTGGATCAAGCCAGATGAGTGACGCACGCACCCCAGCCAAGCTGAGCAAGGTCGATAAAGCCGCTATTTTGCTGCTNTCNTTGGGTGAAACCGATGCCGCGCAAGTGCTGCGCCATTTGAGCCCCAAGGAAGTTCAGCGGGTNGGCGTGGCCATGTCGCACATGGGCAATGTGCAGCGCGAACAGGTTGAAGGGGTGATGGGCGAGTTTGTCGAAACAGTCGGCGANCAAACCAGTGTNGGGGTGGGCGCCGACGGCTATATCCGCAAAATGCTCACCCAGGCCCTGGGTGAAGACAAAGCAGGCAACCTGATTGACCGCATCCTGTTGGGCGGCAGTACCAGTGGCCTGGACAGCCTGAAGTGGATGGAGCCGCGGGCGGTGGCCGATGTGATTCGCTTCGAGCACCCGCAGATTCAGGCCATCGTGGTGGCCTATCTGGACCCGGACCAAGCCGGTGAAGTGCTTGGCCATTTCGACCATAAAGTTCGCCTGGATATAGTCCTGCGGGTGTCCTCACTGAATACCGTGCAGCCGGCGGCACTGAAAGAACTCAACTTGATTCTGGAGAAACAATTCTCCGGCAGTTCAAGCAATACCCGCGCCGCCATGGGCGGGGTTAAGCGGGCGGCGGATATCATGAACTTCCTCGACAGCACCATCGAAGGCCAGTTGATGGACTCGATCCGCGAGGTCGATGAAGACCTGTCCACCCAGATCGAGGACCTGATGTTTGTCTTCGACAACCTTGCCGATGTCGATGACAAGGGCATTCAAGCCTTGCTGCGCGAGGTGTCCTCCGATGTGCTGGTGATCGCGCTGAAGGGCGCCGATGAGGGCATCAAGGAAAAAGTCTTCAAGAACATGTCCAAACGAGCGGCAGAATTGCTCCGTGATGACCTTGAGGCCCGCGGCCCCGTGCGGGTCAGCGATGTCGAGACGGCGCAAAAAGAAGTTCTGACCATTGCCCGGCGCATGGCCGACGCTGGCGAGATTATGCTCGGTGGTGCTGGCGGCGAAGCAATGATCTAAGCAGTAATCCAAGCGAGAAGCGCAAACATGGCAGCCAAGGAAGTTCCCAGCGAGTTGATTCGCGCCAAAGATGTCAGCGCGTTTGATCGCTGGAATTTGCCCAGTTTTGAGGTGGCTGCGAGCGAGCCTGCGTATCTGCCGGAGACGCCCATGGCCGGCTCGCAAGCCGTGCCTGAAGTCCTCGCGCTGCAGAGTGAGGAAGTTGAGCTGGAGTCGGTCAAACCTTTGACGCTCGATGAGCTTGAGGCGATTCGTCAGGATGCCTACAACGAAGGTTTTGCCGTCGGTGAGAAAGACGGTTTCCATGGCGGGCAATTAAAAGCCAAGCAAGAAGCCGATGTGGCTTTGCAAGCCAAGCTTGCAGGGCTCGAGCAGTTGATGGGCCAATTGTTGGCGCCGATTGCCGAGCAAGATCAGCAGATTGAGCAGGTCTTGGTGAAGTTGGTGAGTCACGTTTGCCGACAGGTGATTCGCCGCGAGTTGCTGTGCGATTCCAGCCAGTTGACCCAGGTGTTAAGCGATACCCTCAAATTGCTGCCGATGGGCGCCGGCAATCTGCGTATTCATATCAATCCGCAAGATTTCGAGCTGGTTAAAGCCCTGCGCGAGCGCCACGAAGAAAACTGGCGAATTCTCGAAGATCAGCAGCTCTTGGCCGGCGGCTGCCGTGTGGAGACCGAGCACAGTCAAATTGATGCCAGCGTCGAAACCCGCCTGGAACTGGCCCTCAACCAATTATTTGAACAGCAGCGCGAACAGCTGAGCAATCCGCCTGCGGCAGATTTGTTGCTGGATTTAAGCGCTGCCGCCGACATCACTGCTGAGCCGTCTGATGCGCCTTGAACGCAGCAGTTTCGCCAAACGCTTGAGCGGTTATCAGACCGCCGTTAATTTGCCCGCGCAGCCCGTGGTCGAGGGACGACTGTTACGCATGGTCGGCCTGACCCTGGAGGCCGAAGGCTTGCGTGCCGCCCTCGGCAGTCGCTGCATGGTGATCAATCAAGACAGTGACCATCCGGTGCAGGTTGAAGCCGAAGTCATGGGTTTTTCCGGTGGCCGGGTATTCTTGATGCCGGTGGGCAATCTGGCCGGGATTGCGCCGGGCGCACGGGTGGTGCCGCTGCCGGACTCCGGGCGTTTGCCGATGGGCATGTCGATGCTCGGCCGGGTGCTCGACGGCGCCGGCCGTGCCCTGGATGGCAAGGGCGGCATGAAAGCCGAAGATTGGGTGCCGCTCGATGGCCCGACTATCAATCCGCTTAAACGTGAGCCGATCAATCAACCCTTGGATGTCGGTATTCGCAGTATTAATGCCCTGCTGACTGTGGGCCGTGGCCAACGGCTGGGTTTGTTCGCCGGCACGGGGGTGGGCAAGAGCGTGCTACTGGGGATGATGACGCGCTTTACCGAGGCCGACATCATAGTGGTCGGGCTGATCGGTGAGCGGGGCCGTGAGGTGAAGGAATTCATCGAGCAGATCCTCGGTGAGGAGGGCCTGAAGCGTTCGGTGGTGGTCGCATCCCCTGCCGATGACGCGCCCTTGATGCGCCTGCGGGCAGCCATGTACTGCACGCGGATTGCCGAATATTTTCGCGATAAGGGCAAGAACGTGTTGTTGCTGATGGATTCGCTGACCCGTTTCGCCCAGGCTCAGCGGGAAATCGCCTTGGCGATTGGTGAACCGCCAGCGACCAAAGGCTATCCACCCTCGGTGTTTGCCAAGCTGCCCAAGCTGGTTGAGCGGGCCGGTAATGCCGAAGCCGGTGGCGGCTCGATTACCGCCTTTTACACCGTGTTGTCGGAGGGCGATGACCAGCAGGACCCTATCGCCGACGCCGCCCGTGGCGTGCTCGACGGCCATATAGTGCTGTCGCGACGCCTGGCCGAGGAGGGGCATTATCCGGCCATTGATATCGAGGCCTCGATCAGCCGGGTGATGCCGCAGGTGATTACGCCACAGCATCTGCGCGAGTCGCAGCGCTTCAAACAACTCTGGTCACGCTATCAGCAGAGCCGCGATCTGATCAGTGTCGGTGCCTATGTGCCGGGCGGTGATCCGCAGACCGATCTGGCCATCGCGCTGCAACCAGCCATGGCGATGTACCTGCGCCAAGGCCTGGATGAAAGTGAAAGCCTGCAGCAGAGCGGTTTGCAATTAACTGCGCTGTTTAACCCTAAGGCAGGCGTTTAATTCATGCAGCCAAACCGTGCCGCCCGGCTGGCGCCAGTGATTGACATGGCCGAGCGCGCCGAGCGCGAGGCGGCCATAGCGCTGGGGCGCACCCAGTCGTTACTGACCCAGGCCGAAATCAAGCTCGGTGAGCTGGAGCGCTACCTTGGCGATTACCAGCAGCAATGGTTAACCCAAGGCCGGCAGGGCGTTTCCGGGCAGTGGTTGATGGGCTATCAGCGCTTTTTGTCACAGCTGGAGACGGCCATCGGCCAGCAACGGCAAGCTGTGTCCTGGCACCTCAATAGTGTGAACAAAGCGCGCGAAGTCTGGCAGCAGCGCTATGCTCGTCTGGAAGCTTTACGCAAGCTGGTGCTGCGCTATCAACACGAGGCGCGGCAGGCCGAGGACAAGCGTGAGCAAAAAATGTTCGATGAGCTGGCGCAACGCCCGAACGGCGCAGAGCACCGCTGAATAGGGGTTGCCCTGTGGCGGTCGCAGTGCTAAATGTTCTGCCAGCTGTCGATAACAATAAGGAGCTTTGTATGACCATTACCACGCAGATGTCTGCCGACGAGCAAGAACTGACGATTTTCATTCAAGGGCGCTTCGATTTCGGCGCGCACCAAGAGTTTCGTGACGCTTACGAGCGCGTCGATAGCACCCCTAAACGCTATCTGGTGGACTTGCAGGGCACCACCTATCTGGACAGTTCGGCGTTGGGGATGTTGTTGCTGTTGCGCGATCATGCCGGCGGCGACCACGCGCAAATTCGTTTGGCCAACTGCAACGCCGATGTGCGCAAAATTCTCGCCATCTCAAATTTTGAGCAACTGTTTAAAATCGCTTAAGGCCGCTGATGATGCCGGGCCGTCGCTTAACGATTCTGATTGTCGAGGACAGCGCACTCGATCGCATGTTGCTGGCGACCATCGTCAGTCGCCAGGGGCATCGGGTGCTGGAGGCCTGTAATGGGCTGGAGGCCCTGGCGCTGTTTCGCCTGGAGCGCCCGGATCTGGTGTTGATGGACGCCATGATGCCGGTGATGGATGGCTTTGAGGCTGCCCGGCGGATTAAAGCCTGCGCCGGCGAGACCTTGGTGCCGATTATTTTTCTGACCTCCCTGACCGAAAGCGAGGCGCTGGTGCGGTGTCTGGAGGCCGGCGGCGATGACTTTGTCGCCAAGCCTTACAATCGGGTGATCATCGAGGCCAAGATCAATGCCATGGATCGCTTGCGGCGCTTGCAAAAAACGGTGCTGCAGCAGCGTGATCTGATCGCCAAGCACAATGAACACTTGCTCACCGAGCAGCGCGTGGCCAAGGCGGTGTTCGACAAAGTGGCCCATTCGGGCTGCCTGAGCGCGGCCAATATTCGCTACATGCAATCACCCTATGCCTTGTTCAATGGCGATTTGCTGCTGGCCGCGTTTAAACCTTCCGGCGGCATGCATGTGTTTCTTGGTGATTTTACCGGCCACGGTTTACCCGCGGCGATTGGCGCCATGCCTTTGGCCGAGGTGTTCTACGGGTTGACCGCCAAAGGCTACTCGATGGCGGAAATCCTTCGCGAGATGAACAGCAAGCTCAAGCGGATTTTGCCGGTTGGGGTGTTCTGTTGCGCCACCTTATTGAATGTCAGTTTTCATCGGCGGGTGGTCGAAGTCTGGAATGGCGGCTTGCCGGATGGCTATCTGTACCGCGCCGCCAGTGGCGAGCGGGTGCCGCTGGTGTCCCGGCATTTACCGCTGGGGGTGCGCGACGCGGCAACCTTCGATGATCGCTGCGAGATCTATCCGCTGGAGTTGGGCGATCGGCTGTTTTTACTCTCCGATGGTGTGCTGGAAGGCTGCAACAGTGACGGGCAAATGTTTGGTGAAGAGCGTTTGCTGGCAGTGTTTGCGCAAAATCAACAAGCGGATCAGCTGTTTGCCGAGATTCAGCAGGCTATTGCTGAGTTCCGTGGCGAGGCACAAGACGACGTCAGCATGGTCGAGGTGGTGCTGATTGAGGAGGCGCTGCTCAACCGTCCGGCGCTGGCCTTCTCGGACGGCGGGCAGGTGAGCCCGCTCGACTGGTCGGCCAGCTTTGAGTTTCGCGCGCAAACTTTGCGGCATTTCAATCCGCTGCCGTTTTTATTGCAATTTTTACTTGAGGTGCAAGAGTTGCGCAGCCAAGCTGGCGCGCTCTACACGGTACTGGCCGAGCTGTATTCCAATGCCTTGGAACATGGGGTCATGGGCCTGGATTCCGGGCTTAAACGCGATGCCAAGGGCTTTGCCGAGTATTACGCGCAACGCAATCAGCAGCTGGCCGGCCTGGACCAGGGCTTTGTGCGTTTTCATCTGGCCTTAGTGCCAGAGGCTGGTGGTGGACGGCTGACGTTGCGGGTTGAGGACAGTGGGGCGGGTTTTGACCCGCAGGTGGCGCCTGAGCCGCAGCCCGGCGGCGTCAATTTAAGTGGTCGCGGGCTGGCCCTGGTGCGGCAATTGGCTGAGCGGTGCAGTTATTCGGCCGATGGTCGCAGTGTCAGCGTGGAGTTCTCATGGCCGGCGGCGAAATGATCTGCGCGCGTTCTGGAGGAGAGTCATAGGTGGCTGAACTACATGTCGACAATGCCGTACTGGAAACTTTGCGCGATGTCATGGAGGACGAATATTCGCTGTTGCTGGAAACCTTTCTGGCTGACTCCGAGGAGCGCTTGCGCTTGTTGCTAGACACCGCACAGGGCGCCGACGCCCAGGCCATGCGCTTGGCGGCGCACAGCTTCAAGGGCAGCTGCAGCAATATGGGCGCCGTGTTGCTGGCTAGCCTGTGTAAGGAGCTGGAAGAGCTGGCCCGCCGCGAGCGTTTGGATGAAGTGGCGCCCGTGCTCGAACAGGTGCAGCGCGAATTTGCGATAGTGCGCATCCTGTTTAAGGCCGAGTTGCAGCGTCACCGCTGATAGCTGGGCAATAAGACGCGCAGCGCTCACAGAGTTGGCCTTAGCCTTGCATTACCTCTGGCACGACCCACCCAAGCGGCCATTCATGGCCGCACTGGAGAGTGCCCATGTCCGTTGTCCCCGATCTATTGCTGCAGCCTGCAGCCAAAGCCAAGCCCCGTGGGGTGCCCGCCAGGGCGCAGGCGCAGGCGCCCGAACCCAGCCAACGTAAGGCTCCAAGCTTCGCTCAGGTGTATGCCCGTGAGCGTCAAGACAAGCCTGTCGAGCGCGCTGAACCCGTGGCTAAGGGGGCTCGCGAGCGGTTCTCAGACTGTTGCGAGGATGCCAGCAGCGCGACTGAACCCTTGCCAGAGCAAGAGCAGGTTGCCGCTAGCGGCAAACCTTTGCCGGACGACACCACAGTCAGCGTGACCACTGTCGCGGATGAGGAGGCGGAGCCCGAGACTGAGCTCGATCCTTTATTGCTGCTGGCCATCAGTGGTCAGTTACCCGCAGTTGAAGCCAGTCCTGCTGGATTACCGCCTGGGTTAACGGCAACCGACACGGCGCAACAAACACCTGAGGAACCCGTCGCGCAGACGGCGCTTACTGGCTTGACTCCGGTGGTGGCCGGTTTGACCAGCGGCGCAGCCGCGGCCATGACCGATGCCAGTCATGATGCAACCTTAGACACGCTAACCAGTGCCGCAGGCGTGCAATTGGTGGTTGATCTTGGCGCTAAGGCCCAGGCGGCGGCGCAGCAGGCAGGCGGTGCCGCAGTGGCTCAGGGCGCGGCTAATGTGACCCAGGACTTTGCTGGCGCAATGGCCGCTGCTGGATTGCCTACCGCTGAGGTGAAGCTTGGCGAAGGTGTGCTGAGCGAGCTTAAGGCGCTTGGTGTGGAGGGGACTGACGGTCTCAACGATGCCTCGCCAGAACTGCGCACGGAAAATCTCACTGCCAAGCTGAGTGCCCTCAGCCAAGCCATTGGCCAGCAAACCCCGGCGACATCGCGCTTGGGCTTGATCCCCGGTCAGCCGCTGGCGATGCAGCAAGGTGGCTGGAGCGAGGCGGTGGTCGATAAGGTGATGTGGTTGTCGAGCCAGAATCTAAAGTCGGCGGAAATCCAACTGGATCCCGCTGAGTTGGGTCGCCTGGAAGTACGGGTTGATATCGCCAAGGAGCAAACTCAGGTGACCTTTGCCAGTCCCCATGCCGGCGTGCGTGATGCCCTCGAAGGGCAAATGCAGCGGTTGCGCGACTTGTTTACTGAACAGGGGATGAACTTGCTTAATGTGAACGTTTCCGATCAGTCATTGAGTCGTGGCTGGCAGGGGCAGGAACAGGGGGGCGCCGGTGATGGCGCGCGCCGTGGTGGTACTTCGGCGGGGTTGTTGGCTGCTAGCGATGAAGAGTCAGTCGGCGGCGTGACCGAGTTACGCGCTAGCAGCCTGCTGAATTCGCGCAGCTTGGTGGATTACTATGCCTAGCTAATCAGCGCTCTGATCTAAACTTCAATTCGCCCGGGGAACCGGGCGAACTTGTTTTTGGGTGACAGTGCCGGGGCTTACTGGTATATCCGCTGCGCGAGTCGAACAATGCAGGGTTAAACCAGATTATTCATAAACTGGCATAACACTTGCTCCTAACCCCTTGAACGCTGACATAAAACGCTCAGTGACGGATTATTGGCATGGCTAAGAAAGAAGAGAAAACCCCAGCAGCGGCCGATGCCGAGGGCAAGCCTGCCGGCAAAAGTAAGCTCAAGCTGATTATTTTGATTGTGGTGGGTTTACTGCTGGTCATAGGTTTGTCAGTGGGCGGGGCGATGTTCTTTTTGCATAAGGGCGAGAAGAAAGACGACGCCAAGACCGAAGAGCATGCAGTCGTCGAAGGAGAGGCCAAGCCCGGCAAGCAAGTGGCTATTTATGAGGTGTTGGCGCCGGCGTTCGTGGTCAACTTCAACTACAAGGGCCGTCAGCGTTATATGCAAGTCAGTGTCGCGTTGATGGGCCGCAACAAGGCCGAGCTGGATGCCTTGCATGAGCACATGCCGGTGCTGCGCAATAACCTGGTCATGCTGTTTTCCGGGCAGGATTTCGAGGCGTTGAGCACCCCGGTGGGTAAGGAAATGCTCCGCCAGCAAACCACTGCCAGCGTGCAAGCCTTGGCGCAAAAGGAGACCGGCAAGTTGGCGGTCGAACAAGTGCTGTTTACCAATATCGTATTGCAGTAGGAGCATGGATTAATGGCTGTGCAAGATCTGCTCTCACAAGACGAAATTGATGCCCTGCTGCATGGTGTCGATGACGGTGCAGTCGAGACTGAGGAGGCGGCCGAGCCCGGCACGGCGAAAACCTATGACCTGTCCAGCCAGGACCGCATCGTGCGCGGCCGGATGCCGACCCTGGAGATGATCAACGAGCGTTTTGCCCGTTACACCCGCGTCAGCATGTTTAACCTGTTGCGCCGTTCGGCCGATGTGGCGGTCGGTGGCGTGCAGGTGATGAAATTTGGCGAGTACGTGCATTCGTTGTATGTGCCCACCAGTCTTAACCTGGTGAAGATGAAGCCGCTGCGCGGTACCGGTTTGTTTATTCTGGATGCCAAATTGGTATTCAAACTGGTGGACAACTTCTTTGGTGGCGATGGTCGCCACGCCAAGATCGAAGGTCGTGAGTTCACCCCCACCGAGTTGCGGGTGGTGCGGATGGTCATCGATCAGGCCTTTGTCGACCTCAAGGAAGCCTGGCATGCGGTGCTGGATATCAATTTCGAGTACATCAGCTCGGAAGTGAACCCGGCCCTGGCCAACATCGTCAGTCCCAGCGAAGTGGTGGTGGTTTCCACCTTTCATATCGAGCTGGATGGCGGTGGCGGCGACTTGCACGTGACCATGCCGTATTCGATGATCGAGCCGATTCGCGACATGCTCGATGCCGGTTTTCAGTCCGATGTGGACGATCAGGATGAGCGCTGGGTGAATGCCCTGCGCGAAGATATTCTCGATGTTAGCGTGCCTTTGGGCGCCACTGTGGCCAGTCGTCAACTGAAACTGCGCGACATCTTGCATATGCAGCCCGGTGATGTGATTCCGGTGGACTTACCCGATCAGGTGCTGATGCGCGCCAACGGTGTGCCGGCCTTTACCGTCAAGTTGGGGGCGCATAAAGGCAAGTTGGCCTTCCAGATACTCAACCCGGTTGAGCGCCTGCGCTGATGCGCGCCGCTTAACCCCTTACATTTTAGAAGCTGTTTAAGCTCGTCACGCGCGCGGTATGCGCAGGCGCATTAGACATTGAGCCGGTTCTTAGAACCCGCCGAGGACAAACGATGGCAGACGAAGACGAAACCACCTCCCCCGAAGAGCAAGCTCTGGCCGATGAGTGGGCGGCAGCCCTGTCGGAGGCCGGCGATGCCGATCAGGATGACATCGATGCGATGATGGCCAGTGCGGCGGCTGAGCCCGCGGCACCACGGGCCAAAATGGAAGAGTTCGGCAGCGCGCCGGCGCGCTCGAACGCGCCCGTGAGCCTGGATGGACCGAACCTGGATGTGATTCTGGATATTCCAGTGTCGATCTCCATGGAAGTCGGCAATACCGAAATCACCATTCGCAACTTGCTGCAGCTCAACCAGGGCTCGGTGATCGAGCTTGATCGGCTGGCCGGGGAGCCGCTGGACGTGTTGGTCAACGGCACCTTGATCGCTCACGGCGAGGTGGTGGTGGTGAACGAGAAGTTTGGCATTCGCTTGACTGATGTGATCAGTCCAAGTGAACGCATCAAGAAGTTGCGCTAAGCCCATGCGCGGCTTTCTTTGGCTCTTGTGCGGTTTGCCGTTGACGGCCCTGGCGGCGGAATCCGGCCCCGGCGCGGCGACTGCACAGGTGGTGGCCAGTAGCAGCAATCTGAGTGCCCAACTGGGTCAGATGCTGCTGGGGCTGCTGCTGGTCATCGGCCTGATCTTCCTGCTCGCCTGGTTGCTGCGCCGGGTGCAGCGCATTGGTCCGCGTGGCGCGCAGGTCATCAAGCTGCTGGCCACCCAGGCACTGGGGCCGCGTGATCGGCTGGTACTGGTGCAGGTTGGCGGTGAGCAAATTCTGCTCGGCCTAAGCGCGGGTCGCATCACCCCCTTGCATGTGCTGAAAGAGCCGGTGCATCTGCCCGACAGTGAACCTGCCAGTACCGAGTTTGCCCAGCGCCTGATGGAGTTGTTGGGCAAGGATCAGAAGGACAAACCTTGATGCAGGCTTTGCTGCGCTTATCTATTGTTTTGCTCACCTTTGCCCTCAGGCAAAGGTCCCGTGGGGACAAACCTTGATGGCTGCGTTGCGTATTCTGTGTGCCATGCTGCTGGCTTTAGTCGCGCCATTGGCATTGGGCGCCGACGATCCACTGTCGATCTCGGCGATCACGTTGTCCAGCAATGCCGCAGGCCAGCAGGAGTATTCGGTCAATCTGCAGATTCTGCTGATCATGACCGCACTGAGCTTTATCCCGGCTTTTGTGATGCTGATGACCAGCTTCACCCGGATCATCATCGTCTTTTCGATTTTGCGTCAGGCGCTGGGTTTGCAGCAGACTCCGTCGAACCAGATCCTCACCGGTTTGGCGATGTTTTTAACCCTGTTCATCATGGCGCCGGTGTTCGATCAAATAAACCAAGATGCGGTGCAGCCTTATTTGAAGGAGCAGCTGCCGGCCCAGCAGGCGATTGCCAAGGCCGAAGTGCCGCTGAAGAAATTCATGCTGGCGCAGACCCGCGCCTCCGATCTTGAGCTGTTTGTACGGCTGTCCAAGCGCACCGACATTGCCTCGCCTGAGCAGGCGCCGATGACCATCCTGATACCGGCGTTCGTTACTTCGGAGCTGAAAACGGCGTTTCAGATCGGTTTTATGATTTTTATCCCCTTCCTGATCATCGATATGGTGGTGGCCAGCGTGCTGATGGCGATGGGCATGATGATGCTGTCGCCGCTGATTATTTCGCTGCCGTTCAAGATCATGCTGTTTGTGCTGATCGATGGCTGGGCGCTGGTTATGGGCACCTTGGCCAGTAGTTTCGGCACCCTTTAGGTACGCACGTGGAGCGACGCTTATGACTCCCGAAGTGGCGGTAGACCTGATCCGTGAGGCGCTGTGGTTGATTGCGGTGATTGTCGGTTTGCTGGTTCTGCCGAGTTTGGTGGTGGGCTTGCTGGTGGCAATGTTTCAGGCCGCGACGCAAATCAACGAGCAAACTCTGAGCTTCGTGCCGCGTCTGCTGGTCATGCTGTTGACGCTGATGTGGGCCGGCCCCTGGCTGGTCCGCGAGCTGATGGAGTACACCCAGACCTTGATTCAGAACATTCCGCGGGTCATCGGCTAAGCCCATGCTGGAGCTGAGCACCGAGCAGATCGGCGCCTGGGTGGGCAGTTTTATGCTGCCGTTGTTTCGTATCGCATCTTTGTTGATGGTGATGCCGATCATCGGGACCAAGCTGGTGCCAGGCCGTGTGCGGCTGTATCTGGCCTTGGCGATTTGTGCAGTGCTGGCGCCCACGCTGCCGCCGATTGCGCCATTCGATGCCGTGAGCCTGGAGGCCATCTTGCTCATCGCCCAGGAGATTCTGATCGGGGTGATGCTGGGCTTCACCCTGCAGTTGTTCTTTCATTTGTTTTCGGTGGCGGGGCAGATCATCGCGGTGCAAACCGGCTTGGGCTTTGCGTCCATGGTCGATCCCGGCAATGGCGTCTCGGTGCCGGTGTTGGCGCAGATGCTGCTGATGCTGGTGACCTTGCTGTTCTTGGCAATGAACGGCCATCTGGTGGTGTTTGAGGTGTTGGCCGAGAGTTTTATTACCTTGCCGGTCGGCACGGGTTTGTCGACGGCCCACTATTGGGAGTTGGCCGGCAAGTTGGGTTGGGTGTTCGGTGCCGGTTTATTGTTGGTGCTGCCGGCGGTCACCGCCCTGTTGGTGGTCAACCTGGCGTTCGGCTTGATGACCCGGGCCGCGCCGCAACTGAACATTATTTCGATTGGTTTCCCGCTAACCATGGTGCTCGGCTTGGTGGTTTTCTGGCTTGGCTTGGGTGATTTTCTGGCCCAGTACCAAGACCTGGCCAGTGACGGCTTACAGCTATTGCGTGAGTTGGCGCGCGCGCGCTAACGCTCAGGAGGCGTCATGGCAGAAAGCGAGAGTGGCGCCGACAAGAGTGAAGAGCCCACGGGCAAACGCTTAGAGGAGTCGCGCAAAAAAGGCCAGGTGGCCCGCTCACGGGAGCTCAATACGGTGGCGGTCACCCTGTCGGGGATTGGCGGTTTATTGGTCTATGGCGCCGATTTTGGCCGCGTCCTGCTCGCTATGATGCAAAAAAACTTCGACCTACCACGCGCGGTACTGTTGGATGACGGCTCCATGGCGGCGTTCTTGTTGCTGTCCGGCAAGATGGTGCTGGAGGCTATGTTGCCGCTCTTGCTGATCTTGGTAATTGCCTCGCTGGTAGGCCCGGCAGCGCTGGGGGGCTGGTTGTTTTCAGCCGAGTCGATGGCGCCCAAGTTCAGTCGCATGAACCCGCTGGCGGGGCTTAAGCGGATGTTTTCCACCCATGCCTTGGTGGAGCTGCTCAAGGCGCTGGGCAAGTTCACGGTCATAGTGCTGGTGGCGTTGGCGGTGCTGAACAGTTATCAGCAAGACCTGCTGGCCATCGCCTATGAACCCTTGCCGTCGGCCATTATCCACAGCGCCAATATCGTCGGTTGGAGCATGCTGTGGATGGCGTGCGGGTTGATTTTGATCGCCCTGGTCGATATTCCCTTCCAGCTTTGGGATAACCGTCAAAAACTGATGATGACCAAGCAGGAAGTGCGCGACGAATACAAAGACAGTGAAGGCAAGCCCGAGGTCAAGTCGCGGATTCGTCAGTTGCAGCGGCAAATGGCTGAGCGGCGGATGATGGCGGCGGTGCCCAATGCCGATGTGGTGATTACCAACCCGACGCATTTTGCCGTGGCGCTTAAATATGACCCGGCGCAAGGCAGCGCGCCGGTGCTGCTGGCCAAGGGCAGCGATTTTACCGCGCTGAAAATTCGTGAAATTGCCCAGCAGCATAAAGTCATGCTGCTCGAGTCGCCTGGGCTGGCGCGGGCGGTGTACTACTCCACTGAGCTGGATCAGCAGATTCCGGCCGGCCTGTACCTGGCCGTGGCCCAGGTGCTGGCCTACGTTTACCAACTCAGGCAGTACCAATCGGGCAAGGGCAAGCGCCCGGCGCCACTGCCGGATCTGCCTATTCCGCCCGACCTGCGCCGCGACGAGTAATGCCTGTCCCTGGCTGAGCATTGCGCCGGCCCCTTCAGTTTGCCCGTGGACAAAGGTTTTTCTTTATCGCTCAAAGAGTTGGCCAAGTTGGACGAGTTCTTGCACTAGCAGATTCACAGGCGCCTTGAGCGTCAAAAGATTGAATCGGCTGGAGTGGCAACGTGGCAGTAGATCGCACGCAAATGATGGGCAATGTGCGCGGCAACCTCGCGGGCTTGCGACATGGCAATTTAGGCGTGCCGCTGCTGTTGCTGGTGATGCTGGCAATGATGATGTTGCCGATCCCGCCGTTTCTGCTCGACGTGTTGTTTACTTTCAACATCGCCTTGTCGATCGTGGTCCTGCTGGTCTGCGTGTATGCCTTGCGGCCCTTGGATTTCGCGGTTTTCCCGACCATTTTGCTGATTGCCACCCTGTTGCGTCTGGCGCTTAACGTCGCCTCCACGCGGGTGGTGCTGTTGCACGGCCATGATGGTCATGCGGCGGCTGGTAAGGTGATCCAGGCCTTTGGCGAGGTGGTGATCGGCGGTAACTACGTGGTCGGTATCGTGGTGTTCGCGATCTTGATGATCATCAACTTTGTGGTGGTGACCAAGGGCGCCGGGCGTATCTCCGAGGTCAGCGCACGCTTTACCCTGGATGCCATGCCGGGCAAGCAAATGGCCATTGATGCCGACTTGAACGCCGGCTTGATTGAGCAGGCGGAGGCCAAGAAGCGCCGCACCGAAGTCTCCCAGGAAGCCGATTTTTACGGCTCCATGGACGGTGCCAGCAAGTTCGTGCGCGGTGACGCCGTGGCCGGTCTGCTGATTCTGTTTATCAACCTGATTGGTGGCGTGGCCATCGGCATTTTCCAGCATGACATGGGCTTCTCCGACGCGGGTAAGGTGTATGCCTTGCTGACCATCGGTGACGGTTTGGTGGCGCAGATTCCGTCCCTGCTGCTGTCGACGGCGGCGGCAATCATGGTGACGCGGGTGTCCAGCTCGGAAGACATGGGCGCCCAGGTCAATCGGCAGATGTTTGCTTCGCCCAAGGCGTTGGCCGTCTCGGCGATTATCTTGATCGCCATGGGCTTGGTGCCCGGCATGCCCCATGTGTCTTTTGTTGGCCTGGGGCTGATCGCCGCGGGTGGCGCCTACTGGATTGCCAATCGTCAGCGCCTGGCCAAGGAGGAGGTGCACGAGGTGCAGCGCCAGCAAGAGGCGCTGCCAGCGGCGCGCTCCCAGGAAACCAAGGAACTCGGTTGGGAAGACGTGACACCGGTCGATATGGTGGGTCTGGAGGTGGGTTATCGGCTGATTCCGCTGGTCGATCGTGCCCAGGGTGGGCAGTTGCTGGCGCGGATCAAGGGGGTGCGCAAGAAGCTCTCGCAAGAGATGGGCTTTCTGATGCCCTCGGTGCATATTCGCGACAACCTCGATCTGCTGCCCAATGCCTATCGCTTGACCCTGATGGGCGTCAGCGTCGCCGAGGCGGAGGTCTATCCGGACCGCGAGCTGGCGATTAATCCGGGGCAGGTGTTCGGTCCCCTCAACGGTATCGCCGCCAAGGATCCGGCGTTCGGCCTGGAGGCGGTGTGGATAGATCCTAGCCAGCGCGACCAGGCGCAGTCGCTCGGTTATACCGTGGTGGACGCCAGCACCGTGGTGGCGACTCACCTCAATCAGGTGCTGCACAAGCATTCCCATGAGCTGCTCGGCCATGAAGAGGTTCAGCAGTTGCTGCAGTTGCTGGCCAAAAGCTCGCCCAAGCTGGCCGAAGAGTTGGTGCCGGGCACCGTGTCCTTGTCGACCCTGCTTAAAGTGCTGCAGGCACTGCTGCAGGAACAGGTGCCGGTGCGTGACATTCGTACCATCGCCGAAACCATCGCCAATGCCGCCACCAAGAGTCAAGATCCCGCCGCCATGGTGGCTGCGGTGCGCGTGGCGCTGGCTCGGGCAATCGTGCAAAGCGTGGTGGGACTAGAGCCGGAGCTGCCGGTGATCACCCTTGAGCCAAGGTTGGAACAGATATTGCTCAATAGTATTCAGAAGGCCGGGCAAGGCTCCGAAGAAGGCATTCTTTTGGAGCCGGGCATGGCTGAGAAGTTACAACGTTCCTTGGTGGATGCAGCGCAGCGTCAGGAGATGCTCGGCAAGCCGGCGATACTGCTGGTGGCCGGCCCGGTTCGGGCGATGCTCTCGCGGTTTGCGCGTTTGGCAGTGCCGAATATGCATGTGCTGGCCTACCAGGAAATCCCGGATAACAAGCAGGTCACCATCGTTGCGACGGTGGGGCAGAACTGAGGTCTTAGGCCATGCAAGTCAAACGCTTTTTCGCCGCCGATATGCGTCAAGCCATGAAGCTGGTGCGTGATGAGTTGGGGGCTGACGCCTCGATCATTGCCAATCGCCGGGTTGCCGGCGGGGTCGAGCTGACGGCTGCCTTGGACTATCAGATTCCGGCCGCGCCAAGCCGTCAGCCGAATGCCGAGCTGGAAAGCGAGCTGCGCAAAACCCAGGCCCGCATCACCTCGGCGCAAACCGAGCTGAGCACCCGGGCCAAAGCCGATGCTGGTAAAGATGGCCAGCTGTTCGCGGCGCCCGCCAAGGCCGCTGCTGAGCGTGCAAGCGCGCTAGCCCGGTCAGCCCCCCAGTCAGCTGCTACCGCGTTGCCTACGGGTGATCAGCAGATGCTGGCGGCCATGCGATTTGAGTTGCACGGCTTGCGTGAGTTGATTGAGGTGCAATTAGGCTCAATCGCTTGGGGGCAGCTGCAAACCCGCAAACCACAGCAAGCCAGTTTGTGGCGGCGCTTGCAGCGCATGGGCATCTCGGCAGAGTTAGGCCGCGCCTTGCTGGAAAAAGTGGCGACTATCACCGAGCCCCGTCAGGCGTGGCGCATGTTGCTGGCACACTTGGCGCACGCCATTGCGACAGTGCCCACCGAGCCGCTGGAGGAGGGCGGTGTGATTGCCCTGGTCGGCCCGGCGGGCATGGGTAAAACCACCACCCTGGCCAAGCTGGCGGCGCGTTACGTGCTTAAGTATGGCGCGCAAAATATCGCCTTGGTGAGCATGGACAGCTACCGGATTGGCGCCCAGGAACAGTTAAAAACCCTGGGGCGAATTCTCAATGTGTCGGTGACCCATGTCGACCCGGGTCAGTCCCTGACTCAAGCGCTGGCCCCGTTGGCGCGGCGCAAAGTGGTGTTGATCGACACTGCGGGGCTGCCCGCCAGTGATCCGGCGCTGCGCATGCAGCTGGAAACCTTGGCGGGGCGCGGGGTAAAAGCGAAAAATTATTTGGTTTTGGCTGCAACCAGTCAGAGCCAAGTGCTCAAGGCCGCCTACCATAGTTATAAGCATTGCGGTTTGGCAGGCTGTATTCTGACTAAGTTGGATGAGGCCACTAGCCTGGGTGAGGTTTTAGGGCTGGCCATCAGCCAGCGCCTGCCGGTAGCCTATGTGGCTGATGGTCCACGAATTCCTGACGATTTGCAGTTACCGCGCAGTCATCAGCTGGTCAGTCGGGCCGTCAGCCTGCAAGTAGCAGAAGATCCGAGTGAAGAGGCCATGGCCGATATGTTTGCTGGCTTGTATCAGCAGCCTTCGCGCCGGGTTGGTTAAGTACGCGAAACAACGATTTTTTACACCCGCAGTACCTTGTATCGTTTACAGCTGAAGGTGAGCTGAGCGATTCCAGTCCAAGCAGCACAAGGTGTTAAAGCGCATGAGTAGTAAGCATCCCGTACAGGTGATTGCAGTGACCGGCGGCAAGGGCGGCGTTGGCAAAACTAATGTGTCGGTCAATTTGGCATTGGCGTTGGCCGACCTCGGTCGCCGCGTACTGCTGATGGATGCCGACTTGGGTTTGGCCAACGTTGACGTGCTGCTCGGCCTCACCGCCAAGCGCACCCTAGAAGATGTGATTGCCGGCGAGTGCGATTTGCGTGACGTTTTACTACAAGGCCCAGGCGGTATTCGCATTGTACCGGCGGCTTCCGGTGCGCAAAGCATGGTGCAACTGTCGCCGATGCAGCATGCCGGTCTGATTCAAGCTTTCAGTGATATCAGCGACAACGTCGACGTGCTGATCATCGATACTGCGGCCGGCATTGGTGATGGCGTGGTGAGTTTTGTGCGCGCCGCCCAAGAGGTGATCATGGTCGTGTGCGATGAGCCCACCTCGATTACCGATGCTTATGCGCTGATTAAACTGCTCAATCGCGACTACGGTATGAGCCGTTTTCGGGTGCTGGCCAACATGGCGCACAGCCCGCAAGAAGGGCACAACCTGTTCGCCAAATTGACCAAGGTAACTGATCGCTTTCTCGATGTGGCGCTGCAGTATCTGGGCGCTGTGCCGTACGACGAGTCGGTGCGCAAAGCAGTGCAAAAGCAACGCGCCGTTTACGAGGCTTTCCCCCGTTCTAAGTGCGCATTGGCGTTTAAGGCCATTGCGCAAAAAGTCGATGCGTGGCCATTACCGGCCAATCCGCGTGGGCATCTGGAATTTTTTGTCGAGCGCTTGGTGCAGAGTTCAACTGCAGACTCCGGCGTATGACAGTCGCTATGGGGCTTCGCATGTATAGCAAAGCGCAGGCACAAGATTCCCGGCATCAACTCATTGAACAATACGCACCCCTGGTCAAGCGTATTGCGTATCACCTGCTGGCCCGGTTACCGGCTAACGTTCAAGTCGATGATTTGATTCAGGCAGGGATGATCGGCTTGCTCGAAGCCTCAACCAAATACGACGCCGGTAAAGGGGCAAGTTTTGAAACTTACGCCGGCATCCGTATTCGTGGCGCTATGCTGGACGATGTGCGCAAGGGCGATTGGGCGCCGCGCTCGGTGCATCGCAATACCCGCATGGTCAGCGATGCAATTAGAAAAATTGAAGCGCGAGTCGGTCGCGACGCTAAAGATCAAGAGGTTGCGGCCGAACTACAATTGAGTCTCGAAGATTACTACGGCATTCTCAGCGATACTTTAGGCAGCCGCTTGTTCAGCTTCGACGACCTGTTACAGGAAAGCGAGCCGGGCGGTGTGCGTGAGTACACGGGTACTGCTCAGCTTGAACCGTCCCGTGATCTGGAAGATGAACGTTTCCAGCTGGCCTTGGCCGACGCCATTGCCAACTTGCCGGAACGTGAGCGTTTGGTCCTGTCGTTGTATTACGATGAGGGGCTGAACCTTAAAGAGATTGGCGAGGTTCTGGGGGTTAGCGAATCGCGTGTCAGTCAGCTGCACAGTCAATGCGCCGCGCGGTTGCGAGCGCGTTTGGCTGAGTGGCGCGAACACTGAGCAATACGTCAATTTCACGATTTCACGGCATGTCCAGGTCTTGGATATGTTTAGGACTGTACGGAGGTCGATTTGGACAAGAACATGAAAATCCTCATCGTCGATGACTTTTCGACGATGCGGCGAATCATCAAGAACCTCTTGCGTGACTTGGGATTTACCAATACCGCTGAGGCCGATGATGGCGTCACTGCACTGCCGATGCTGCAAAGCGGCAGCTTTGATTTTCTGGTGACGGACTGGAACATGCCCGGGATGACCGGCATCGACCTGTTACGTGCCGTACGCGCCGATGAGCGTCTCAAGCAGTTACCGGTGTTGATGGTGACGGCTGAGGCCAAGCGCGATCAGATTATCGAAGCAGCACAAGCCGGCGTGAATGGGTATGTGGTTAAACCCTTCACGGCGCAAGTGCTGAAAGAGAAGATCGATAAGATCTTTGAGCGGGTTAACGGCTGATGTCGGTCGCGAGGGCGCTATGGAGCATAAAGAGCCGCACATGACTGACCTTGAGTCGAGTCTGAAAACCCACGCCCGCTCTCTAATGGAAAGCCTTGAGTGCGGTAATTTTAGTGGTGCAATCGAAGTTATTCACGATTTAAACAAAGCCCGCGATCAAGGCCTCTATCACGAAGTGGGCAAGCTGACCCGCGAGCTGCATAACTCAATCGTTAATTTTCAAGTTGATCTCAGTGGTTCCCACGCCGCCGAAGTTTCTGAAATCAGTGATGCCAGTGAACGCCTGAATTATGTGGTGCGTATGACCGAGAAAGCGGCCAATCGCACCATGGATCTGGTCGAAGAAAGCGCGCCGCTGGTCAATGAAATTGGCTCTGAATCGCGGGCCTTGAGCGCCGATTGGGCGCGTTTTATGCGCCGTGAAGTGGGTGCCGATGAGTTTCGCGAGTTGGCTAAACGGATCGAGTCGTTTCTCGAACAAAGTGATCGCGACAGCAGCAAATTGTCGGCTCATTTGAACGATATTTTGCTGGCGCAAGACTTCCAGGACCTCACCGGGCAGGTGATCAAACGCGTCACCAGCATGGTGACCGAGGTCGAGCAGAATCTGCTCAAGTTGGTCTGCATGGCGTCACAGATTGATCGCTATACCGGCATTCAGCACGATCACGATGAGTTGCGCGCTGAACAAAAACAACAAAAAGAGCCATCCCGGGGTGAAGGTCCGCAGATTCATGCCGATAAGCGTGAAGACGTCGTGTCGGGTCAAGTCGATGTTGATGATCTGTTGTCCAGCCTTGGTTTTTAGGGAGCACGCGAATGAGCTTCGGCGCCGATGAAGAGATTCTCCAGGATTTTCTGGTAGAAGCCGGCGAGATTCTTGAACTGTTGTCCGAACAGTTGGTTGAGCTTGAAAATCGCCCGGACGATATGAATTTGCTCAATGCTATTTTCCGTGGTTTCCACACGGTTAAAGGTGGGGCCGGTTTTCTCCAGCTGGATGCGTTGGTGGAGTGCTGCCATATCGCAGAAAACGTGTTCGATATTCTGCGTAAAGGTGAGCGTCGGGTTGACTCCGAACTCATGGACGTTGTGCTGGAAACTCTCGACGCCGTTAACTCGATGTTTGCCGAGGTGCGTGAACGTACCGAAGTCACTCATGCGACCCCTGAGCTGCTGGCAGCCTTGGCACGCTTGGCAGAACCAGGTGGTGCGTCAGCGCCGGCGGCACCTGCTGCGGTTGAAACCGTTGCGCCGGCTGCACCCAGCGAGAGTGCGGATATTACCGATAGTGAGTTTGAGCAGTTGTTGGATGCTTTAGCGCAGCCGCCGGTGGCTGAAGTCGAGCTGGTTGTTCCCGCTGCTTCGGCGTCTGATGCCATTACCGACGATGAGTTTGAGTCCTTGCTTGATCAGCTGCACGGCAAGGGCCAGTTTGCTGTACCTGAGTCAGTAGCTGCGCCGGTTGCAGCCACGCCAATCGCGGAAGTCAGTGCGGCACCGGCGGGTGAAATCACCGACGATGAGTTCGAGGCATTACTCGATCAGCTGCATGGCAAGGGCAAGTTTGAGGCTCCGGCGGATGTGTCGGCTAATCCAGCGCCCGCGGCAGCCAGTACCCCAGCACCGGCCAGCGGCGAAAACATTACTGACGATGAGTTCGAGGCTTTACTTGATCAGTTGCACGGCAAGGGCAAGTTCGTTGAACCCATTGCTGCAGCGCCAGTAGCGCCAGCAAAACCAGTTGCTGCTGTGGTGGTCAAGCCGGTTGCAGCCAGTAAGCCTGCTGAGAAAGCGGCTGAGCCTGATATTGATTCTGAACCAGCGTCGGTTAGGTCAGCGCCGGTCAAGGCTGCGGCTACGCCAGTGACGGGCGATAAAGCCGCCGCCAGCGAAGCAGAAACCACCGTGCGAGTCGACACTGCGCGGTTGGATGAAATCATGAACATGGTCGGTGAGCTGGTGTTGGTGCGTAATCGTCTGGTACGACTGGGCTCCAACAGCAATGATGAAGCCATGGCCAAGGCGGTTTCCAATCTCGATGTGGTAACCGCGGATCTGCAGACGGCGGTGATGAAAACCCGCATGCAGCCAATCAAAAAGGTTTTTGGCCGTTTCCCGCGCTTGGTGCGCGACCTGGCACGCAATCTGAAAAAAGAAATCAATTTGGAGTTGGTCGGTGAAGAAACCGACCTCGACAAAAACCTGGTGGAGGCCTTGGCTGACCCCTTGGTGCACTTGGTGCGCAACTCGGTGGACCATGGCATCGAGTCGCCTGATCAGCGAGAGGCCAGCGGCAAAAGTCGCGGCGGTAAAATTATTTTGGCCGCGCAGCAAGAGGGTGATCACATTCTCCTGTCGATTTCCGATGATGGTAACGGCATGGACCCGGATGTACTGCGGGCCAAGGCGGTCGAGAAGGGTGTGCTGGATAAAGATGCCGCCGATCGCTTGAGCGATACCGAATGCTTTAACCTGATTTTTGCTCCGGGCTTCTCCACCAAGGCCGAGATCACCGACGTTTCGGGTCGCGGTGTTGGCATGGACGTGGTGAAAACCAAAATTTCGCAACTCAACGGCATCATTAATATTTACTCGACCAAGGGCCAAGGCACCAAAATTGTTATCAAAGTGCCGTTAACTTTGGCAATTATGCCGACGCTGATGGTGATGCTCGGCAATCAAGCTTTTGCCTTCCCGCTGGTCAATGTTAATGAAATATTCCACCTTGATCTGTCGCGCACCAATGTGGTCGATGGCCAAGAAGTGGTCATTGTTCGGGACAAGGCCTTGCCGCTGTTCTATCTCAAGCGTTGGCTGGTCGGCGGCGCTACTTGTGAAGAGCAAGGTGAAGGGCATGTGGTTATTTTGTCGGTCGGTACCCAGCGCATTGGTTTTGTCGTAGATCAGTTGGTCGGCCAGGAGGAAGTGGTGATCAAACCCCTGGGCAAGATGCTGCAAGGTACCCCGGGCATGTCGGGCGCCACCATTACCGGTGACGGGCGGATTGCGCTAATCCTTGATGTGCCGAGCATGCTCAAACGTTACGCCCGCCGCGGTTGATGGTGGCTGGCGCGACGTGAACCGACCTATGTCGGTTCTGCGTTTAGGTTAAGTCGTGGCCCAGCATGTTTAGATACGGCAGGCAGTGAGCAGGTTCTTAGGAGTGTGTATGGCGGTTAAGGTCTTGGTGGTGGATGACTCGGGTTTCTTTCGCCGCCGCGTCTCGGAGATTCTTTCTGCTGACCCCAATATTCAAGTCATAGGTACGGCCACTAATGGTCGTGAGGCGATCGATCAGGCCATAGCGCTCAAGCCTGACGTGATTACTATGGATTACGAAATGCCGATGATGGATGGCATCACGGCCGTGCGTAACATCATGCAGCGCTGCCCAACGCCGGTATTGATGTTTTCCTCACTGACCCATGAAGGCGCTCGCGTCACCCTGGATGCGTTGGATGCCGGGGCGGTGGATTTCCTGCCGAAAAATTTCGAAGACATCTCGCGTAACCCCGAAAAAGTTAAGCAGATGCTCTGCGAGAAAGTGCACAGTATTGCGCGCAGTAATCGTCGTTATGGCGGCTCTGCACCCACCTCTGCAGTTATCCCGGCGGCGTCTAGCAGTGCCTACGTCAGCAGCAGTGCGAGTGCCTCGCTGCGTCCGGCCTCGGCTGCGTCTACTGGTAGTTCACACGCCTCGCCCGCGCCTAAGCGCAAAGCCTATAAATTGGTCGCTATCGGTACTTCAACGGGCGGGCCGGTGGCGTTGCAGCGGGTCTTGACCCAGTTGCCAGCCAATTTCCCGGCGCCCATCGTGCTGATTCAGCATATGCCGGCAGCGTTCACCAAGGCCTTTGCCGAGCGCCTGGATAAGCTGTGCCGGATTTCCGTCAAGGAGGCCGAAGATGGTGATCTGCTGCGGCCTGGCTTGGCCTTGCTGGCCCCAGGCGGCAAGCAAATGATGGTTGATCAGCGCGGCGCAGTGAAAATTCTACCGGGTGATGAACGCCTCAATTACAAACCCTGTGTGGATATCACCTTTGGTTCGGCGGCCAAGTCGTTCAATGACAAGGTGCTGGCCCTGGTGCTTACCGGCATGGGCGCCGATGGCCGTGAAGGTGCGCGTTTGCTTAAACAATGTGGCAGCCAAATCTGGGCGCAGGATGAGGCCAGTTGTGTGATTTATGGCATGCCCATGGCGGTGGTCAAAGCCAATTTGGCGGATGCTGTTTACAGCCTCGAGGACATCGGCAGGCATTTGGCTGAGGCTTGCATCTGATGGATGTACTGAGCCTTATTGGGATTATTTTGGCCTTCGTGGCCATTCTTGGCGGCAACTACCTGGAAGGCGGGCATGTTGGCGCCTTGGTGAATGGCCCGGCGGCGCTGATTGTGATTGGTGGGACCCTCGGTGCGGCTTTTTTGCAGGCGCCGGTGCATGTGCTGAAACGTTCTGGGGTGGTGATTCGCTGGATATTCCTACCGCCCAAAATTGATTTGCTCGGCGGTATTGCCCGCGTTGTCAGCTGGAGCATGACCGCCCGTAAAGAGGGCTTGCTGGGGCTGGAGTCCGTGGCCGATTTAGAGCAGGACGATTACGCCCGCAAAGGCTTGCAGCTGCTGGTCGACGGCGCCGAGCCCGAGGCTATTCGCAGTATTTTAGAAGTTGATCTGTATACCCAGGAAGGTCGCGATATTCAGGCCGCCAAGGTATTTGAGAGCATGGGCGGCTACGCGCCGACTATCGGTATTATCGGCGCAGTAATGGGGTTGATTCACGTCATGGGTAATCTGGCAGACCCCAGCAAGCTTGGCAGCGGGATCGCCGTGGCGTTTGTGGCGACTATCTACGGTGTTGGTTTTGCCAACCTGTTGTTGCTGCCGATCGCGAGCAAGATCAAAGCGGTGGCGCTGCGCCAATCACGCTATCGGGAAATGCTCCTGGAGGGCATTTTGTCCATTGCCGAAGGTGAAAACCCGCGCTCGATTGAATTAAAACTGCAAGGCTTTATGGATTAATCATGGCTCGTCGGCGTCACCAAGAAGAGCATGAAAATCATGAGCGTTGGCTGGTTTCCTACGCCGATTTCATCACCCTGTTGTTTGCCTTTTTTGTGGTGATGTATTCCATCTCCTCGATTAACGAGGGCAAGTACCGCATCCTTTCCGACAGCTTAGAAGGGGTGTTCAGTCAGCCTGATCGTTCAATCAAACCCATACCCGTTGGGGAGGAGCGTCCGCGCACCACCGAGCCGGATATCTCGACCATCGTTGAGAGCGCACGCAGTGAAACCGCCCCCGATCCGCTGCAGGATATTGCCAAGGGGATGCGCGAGGCTTTTGGTGAGATGATCATGAAAGATCAGATGACCGTGCGCGGTAATGAGTTGTGGATTGAAATTGAGCTCAGCTCCAGCCTGTTGTTCTCCAGTGGTGAGGCGCTACCCACGGATATGGCCTTTAGCATCATTGAGAAGATTGCCAAGATTCTGGCGCCTTACGAGAACCCGGTGCATATCGAAGGCTTTACCGACAACTTGCCGATCAATACCGCGCAGTTCCCCAGCAACTGGGAGCTGTCGACCGCGCGCGCGGCCAGTATTGTGCGGATGCTGGCCATGGATGGGGTCAATCCTGGGCGGCTGGCGGCGGTTGGTTACGGTGAGTTTCAGCCGGTCGCCGATAATGCCTTGGCCGAAGGCCGGGCGCGTAATCGGCGGGTGGTGCTGGTGATTTCGCGTAACCTTGAGGTGCGCCGCAGTGTGAGTGGGGTTGGCAGTGCCAATGCGCGCCCGGACAGCGCTTTGCAGCGGGCTGGCACGCAACCTGCAGCAACGCCTACAGCCACGTTGCCGAATGCCGGTGCCGTCAATTCCCAGTCGCCAGCCCCGTGAGGCTGGCGCCAGTTCTCGGTAAGCAGATGGTCGCGCCGGGAGGACAAAAATAATGAGAGTCTGGGCAGTCGCCAATCAAAAAGGTGGAGTCGGTAAGACCACCACATCCATTGCCTTGGCTGGCTTGCTGGCCGATGCGGGCAAGCGTGTGGTGGTGGTCGACCTGGACCCACATGGTTCCATGACCAGCTATTTTGGCCATGATCCGGATGCCTTGGAACACAGCAGTTTCGATTTGTTTTTACATCAGGGCGTGGTACCGCAAGGTTTGCCTAAGCAATTGTTGCTACCCACCAGCCATGAGCGTATTGCCTTGCTGCCGGCCAGTACTGCATTGGCCACGCTGGAGCGCCAGTCGCCGGGCCAAAGTGGCTTGGGGCTGGTGATTGCCAAAAGCTTGGCGCAGCTGTGGGGTGAGTTTGACTACGCGGTGATCGACAGTCCGCCGCTGCTGGGGATTTTGATGGTTAACGCCTTGGCGGCCAGCCAGCAGCTAGTGATCCCGGTGCAGACTGAGTTTCTTGCGGTTAAGGGCCTGGAGCGAATGGTCAATACCCTGGCGATGATCAACCGCTCGCGCAAACAGGCGTTGCCATATCTGATAGTGCCAACCTTGTTTGATCGGCGTACCCAAGCCTCCATGAGCACTTTACGGGTGCTGCGCAATAGCTACCCAGAGAACCTTTGGCCGGCCTACATTCCCGTCGATACGCGCCTGCGCGATGCCAGTCGCGCCGGGCTTACGCCTTCGCAATTTGACTCAAGCTGTCGTGCGGTGCTGGCTTATCGGGCGCTGCTCAAACAGTTGCTGGCATTGCAGCCCAGCACACAGGTAGCTTGAGATGGGCGTCGGCCACGGCTGTTCAAGTTTGTCCGGTATTTGGCCGATAGGCTGTAAAGATTGTTTTAACGGAAATGTTCTATGAGTCGCCCGGTCGTCACTGCAACTCGCCCACAACTGGCCTTGATGTCCTATCTGGATGCCTTGTTGCAGGATGCTGCCGCCGAATTGGTGGACAGTGTCAGCCTGGATGAGTTCGAAACTGCAGTGCTGGAGGAGCAAGTCCGTGATGCGCGCCTACACAGCGTCGCGGTGCAGGTGCCCGAGCCGCTCGCCCTGGTCAGTCAACCTGAATCGCCAGTGGTTACGCCGCCGCCAGTGATGCCTGTGCAGGTCGATGTGCTGTTGGTTGCACCGGTGGAGCCCGCGCCCGCTTTGCAACCTGCAGTGCCATCGGTATTGCAGCCCGCTGGCGGCCCGCCAAGTTGGGCGCAAGAGCCCTTCGAGTGCCTGTTGTTTGATGTGGCGGGGCTAACGCTGGCGGTGCCACTGGTGTGTCTGGGGACTATCTATTCGCTGGCCGGCCAGGAATTGACCCCCTTGTTCGGTCAGCCTGATTGGTTTCTGGGACTTTTGCCGACCGCCAATGGCAATCTGAAGGTGCTCGATACGGCGCGCTGGGTCATGCCGGATCGTTACCGCGACGAATTCCGCGATGGCTTGCAGTACGTGATCTCGGTGCAAGGCTACGAGTGGGGGCTGGCCGTGCATCAGGTCAGCCGCTCGATTCGGCTTGACCCCAATGCGGTCAAGTGGCGTGGCCAGCGTACTCAGCGGCCTTGGTTGGCCGGCACGGTGATTGAGCACATGTGTGCGTTGCTGGATGTGGCGGTTCTGGCGGAGTTGATTGCCAGCGGGGCGGCTAAACGCATGGTCAACGGACAATTACATTAAGGAACCTCTGAAAAACTACTGCGCTCGGTTATGCAGCGTTGAAATCAGCCTCAAAATGCTCATTTACAGCACGTAAACTGCGCTTTTTCGGCTGATTTCGCCTTGCCTTACCATCGCTCGCTACCTTTTTCAGAGGTTCCTTAAGTCGATAGCGGCGCCTTGCCTGCGCAAGGCTCTATAGTGATAACAGCGCGGCACCCGCGTATGCCGCTGAATGCGGTTTTTGATGAGGCTCTGAACATGAATAAAAGCTCAGCACACGGTTCCGAAGATCCCATTCTGCAGTGGGTAACCTTCCGGTTGGACAATGAAACCTATGGCATCAACGTGATGCAGGTTCAGGAAGTGTTGCGTTATACCGAGATCGCGCCGGTGCCGGGTGCGCCGAGCTATGTGCTGGGCATTATTAACTTGCGCGGTAACGTGGTGACGGTTATCGACACCCGTCAGCGCTTTGGTTTGTATTCTGCCTCGATCACCGATAACAGCCGGATCGTGATTATTGAAGCCGACAAGCAAGTGGTTGGCATCTTGGTCGACAGCGTGGCCGAGGTGGTTTATCTGCGCCAATCTGAAGTTGAAACTGCGCCTAACGTTGGCAACGATGAGTCGGCCAAGTTTATTCAGGGCGTGTGCAACAAGAATGGCGAGCTACTGATTTTGGTTGAGCTCGACAAAATGATGTCTGAAGAAGAATGGTCGGACATGGAGAACTTCTAACCCATGCTTGAAGTGGCGGTTGTTGCGCTCGCGGTCTTTTGCGTCTTGTTGGCGGGTACCTGCTTGTGGCTGATATTGAGTCAGCGTCAGCAAGCACTGCTGCAGGCCGAGCGCGATAGTCAGCGCGATCAGCGCAGCAAAGAGTTGGCCCGCCGCTTGGATGCTTACCTGACCGGCAGTGTCCGCATGGGTGAGGAGTTGCATGAACTGCGCCGCGTGGTGGCGCCGCTGCCGGACAAGCTCAATCAGATCGAGCAGCGTGATCCGAATAGTTTGTCTTTTACTCAGGCTGCGCGTTTGGCCGGGCTTGGCGCCAGCGTCGACGAACTGACCCAGTCCTGTGGCTTGAGCACCGCCGAGGCCGAGTTGGTGCGCAAGTTACATCGCTCCAAAGCCTGAAAGTCGTCGCCCCATCTTTGCCGCTGACAATCCTTTTTTAAGCTAAACCCATCATGCCTTTCCCGTGTTGACTAGCTCGCTTGGCTGTTAGCGCTGAGGATTGCCGAAGGGCGGCTGGTCTGTTTGCGCGGGATCGAAATCGGCGGGGAATTTACCTTTTAAATACCAGGCAAAGGCAATGATTTCGGCAATGCTGCGGTACAGCGCCTCGGGTATCGCATCGCCCAACTCGAGGCGTGCGAGCAAGCGCACCAGTTCGGCGTTTTCGTAAATCGGCACCTCATATTCGCGTGCGATGGCGAGTATGGCTTCGGCCAATTGGTCGTCGCCTTTGGCGGTCAGGCTTGGCGCACTGTTACCGTCGTAGCTCAGGGCTATGGCTTGGCGTGGGGCTTGGCGTTTCATGCGGTTTCATCCACCCAGCGCTGTTCGAGGCTGGTGCGTTGGCCTTGGGGTGGAGTGCCCTGGCGGCAGGCCAGCTCACCAACATTCAAGCCTGCGTCAGTCAGGCGCTCCCGTAAATGGTTCAGCTCGCTTGCGATTAGATTGGCGGTGCTTGGCAGTTCGGCCCATAGCTGGCTCGAGACGCTGCCGCGGGCCAATTGCGCTTGCACTTGCAATGGCCCCAGGGGCGGCAGATCAAAGGCCAGTTCAACTCGCCAGAGGGTCTCTGCGGGCTCTTTGGTGCCTTTTTTGGGGCTTTCGTCGCGCTGTATTTTGGCTTGCACAGGCACCAGCTCTTGCTGATTGCGCATCGGGATTTCCAGTTGCCAGGTGGTCAGCAAATTGCCCTCCGGGCCTATCTGGGTTTGCGCCAGGCTCGACAGTTGATGGGTTTGCAGACGCGATACGGCGGCTGCGGCGAGGCGCAGCAGGTTTTCCAGATCGCCATCGGCCTCCAGGTTTTGCGCCAGCCGCGAGGGCAGCGGAAAATTACCAACTTGCTGGCGTGAGCCGGCTTGGCCGAGATTGCCCAGCAGGTTGCGCACGAACATCGGCAGCACTTGCGCCAGGCTGCTCTGACTGCCGCTGGCGAGTAGCGCGGCGCTGGTGGCGCCGGGCAGGGCGGGCAGGAGTTGGGCGACCAGGCGCAAGAGGTTGGCTTTCAGGTCCTGAGTTAGCGCCGGTAATTTACCCTCAAGCAACTTGGCCTCGAGAAACACGCCGCTGTCCGCTAATGCTTGCGCTACCCCTTTAGCGCTGCTCATCTGCTGCATATCTGGTAGTGCGCCGAGTAGCTTGTCGATGCTGCCGCGCAGCGTCTCGGGCAGCGCGCCGCCGGGAGTGCTTGCAGTCCCAGCGGCGGTCAGATTCTGCAAGTTTTTCAGCAAGCCCTCCAGCGAGCCTTGGCGACCTTGCTGGGTTTGCAGTTGCTGGCTCAGTTCGAGCTGATCGAGTCGTCCACTCAGGGGTAAAAAACTCAAGGCTTGGGCACCTTTCACCTGCGCGCTGAGCAGGCTGCCCACCGGCAACGCTAATGGCGTTTCGAGGCTGAGTTTAGTGCCCGCCAGGGGACTGTTGAGCAGGTTGACTATGACCTTGTAGAGGTTCTGCGCCTTGCTGGGTAGCAGCTGTTCGCTGCTAATGACCTTGGCTTGCAGCAGGGTGCCCAGCGGTAACTGCTCAAGATCGAGGCTCTGCAATGGGCCTTGTGGCGCTAGCAACGCGATGCTCAGGCGGGTTTGCGACAGTGCGGTGACGGCCAGCGCGGTGCCCTGGGCCAGGGGCCGATTGCTGTTGGCTTGTAGCGTGGTTTGTTGGCCGTTGGCGAGGGTTAGCTTGAGCAGCAACTGGAAGCTTTGCGCCACTTCTTTGAGGGCGATGACTTCAGCGTTGGCGCTCTCGCCAATCGCCAGCAGCCCCTCCAAGGGCTGCAGCAGTTTGATCGCCTGCTCTACGGTATTGGGGCGTGGCGCAGGGCTTGTCGGTGGCAGTGGGCGAGGGCTGCTGATTTCGGCCGTCATCGGGTTACAACCTGTCGAAAATGCCTGCTTCGGAGCACAGGGTGGGCATGTATAATGCCGCCCCGTCCGGGTTGGCTGCGATTGCTTGTACCAGTATAGCGGCCAACCCTAGCCTCGACTTGAACACCCCCTCAACCTAAAAGACAGGTAGCCGTGACCAGTCCATTTATTCAAGCCGTGGCGCTCGCCTGCGAGCGGGATTGGCGGATCTTGTTTAGCCAGCTTGAGCTGAGCCTTAAGCCTGCGCAAATGCTGCAGGTCAGCGGCCCCAATGGTAGCGGTAAAACCAGCCTGTTGCGGTTGTTGGCCGGCTTGATGCAGCCGACGGCCGGGCAGATTCTGTTGCATGGCCAGCCGCTGACGCAGCAACGGGCGCAGCTGGCCGCCAGCATGCTGTGGATTGGCCATGCGGCGGGCATCAAGGGCTTGCTGACGGCGGAGGAAAACCTTGCCTGGCTGTGCGCTTTGCAGCACCCCGCCGAGCGTGCGGCGATTTGGGCGGCGTTGGCGGCAGTCGGCTTGCGCGGCTTTGAAGATGTGCCTTGCCATACCCTCTCGGCAGGTCAGCAGCGGCGCGTGGCGTTGGCGCGCTTGTACCTGAATGCGCCGTCGTTGTGGATTCTCGATGAGCCCTTTACCGCTCTGGACAAACAGGCGGTCGTCCAGTTGGAACAGCATTTGGCCAGCCATTGCGAGCAGGGCGGTATCGTCATACTCACCACGCACCACAACCTTGGGGTCAAGCCGGCCGGCTACGTCGAGCTGCTGCTGGGGGCCGCATGAGTAACGTATTTAGTTTATTGCTGGCCCGTGAGGCGCGTTTGTTGTTTCGCCGCCCGGCAGAGCTGGCCAACCCACTGGTGTTTTTTGCCATAGTGATTGCGCTGTTCCCGCTGGCCGTTGGGCCGGAAAGCCAGCTGCTGCAAACCCTGTCGCCTGGGCTGCTCTGGGTGGCCGCCTTGCTGGCGGTTTTGCTGTCGCTCGATGGCCTATTTCGCAGTGATTTCGAGGACGGCTCGCTGGAGCAGTGGGTCGTTTCGCCGCACCCTTTAGCGCTTCTAGTGTTGGCCAAGGTGCTGGCACACTGGTTGTTTTCCGGTTTGGCCTTGGTGCTGTTATCGCCCTTGCTGGCGTTGATGCTTGGCTTGCCGGGGCGCTGCGTGCCCACCTTGCTGCTGTCGTTGCTGCTGGGCACGCCGGTGTTGAGCTTGCTCGGCGCGGTCGGCGCCGCCTTAACCGTCGGTCTAAAACGCGGTGGTTTGCTGTTGGCGTTGTTGATTTTGCCGCTGTATATCCCGGTACTGATTCTTGGCAGCGGCGTGCTGCAGGCGGCGCTGCAAGGCCTGCCCACCGGCGGCTATTTATTGTGGATGGCCAGCCTGACGATGCTGACGATAACCCTGAGCCCTTTTGCCATTGCTGCCGGCTTGACCATCAGCGTGGCTGAATGACGAGTTTATATTGATATGAATTGGACGTGGTTTCACAAGCTCGGCTCGCCGAAGTGGTTTTACCAAACCAGTGGCCGTTGGTTGCCGTGGTTGGCACTGGCCGCCGCCCTGTTGATCGGCGTGGGCTTGGTCTGGGGCTTGGTCTTTGCACCGGCCGATTACCAGCAGGGCAACAGTTTCCGCATCATCTACATCCATGTGCCGGCCGCCATGCTGGCGCAGTCGTGCTACCTCATGTTGGCGGTGGCCGGCGTGGTGGGGCTGGTGTGGAAGATGAAACTGGCCGATGTTGCCTTGCAATGCGCCGCGCCGATTGGCGCCTGGATGACGGTGATCGCCTTGGTCACTGGTGCCATCTGGGGCAAGCCGACCTGGGGCGCTTGGTGGGTGTGGGATGCGCGGCTGACGTCGATGCTGATTTTGCTGTTTTTGTATTTTGGCGTGATCGCCCTCGGCCAGGCGATCAGCAATCGCGACAGTTCTGCCAAGGCTTGTGCGGTGCTGGCGATAGTCGGGGTGATCAATATCCCGATCATTAAATACTCGGTGGACTGGTGGAACTCGCTGCACCAGGGCGCCACTTTCAAACTGACTGAAAAACCGGCGATGCCGGTGGAAATGTGGCTGCCACTGCTGATCATGCTGCTGGGTTTCTACTGCTTCTTCGGCTCTGTGCTGCTGATGCGCATGCGTCTTGAGGTGCTCAAACGCGAGGCCCGCAGCAGCTGGGTCAAGGCGGAAATCAAAGCGGCGGCGGGGCAGTTGTCATGAATTTCGCGTCCTTCGCCGAGTTTGTCGCCATGGGTAATCACGGTCTCTATGTCTGGTCGGCCTATGGCATTAGCCTGCTGGTATTGGCGTTTAATGTAGGCGTGCCGCTGCTGGCTAAGCGTCGTTATTTGCAAGAACAGGCGCGCCGTTTGCGCCGTGAGGAGTTGAAGTGAATCCGCTGCGCAAGAAACGTCTGTTGATTATTCTGGCCATTCTGGCCGGTGTGGCTATTGCGGTTGGCTTGGCTCTGAGCGCCCTGCAGCAGAACATCAACCTGTTCTACACCCCGACCCAGATCGCCAATGGCGAGGCGCCGGCAGATACCCGGATTCGCGCCGGCGGCATGGTCGAAAAGGGTTCGCTTAAGCGCTCCGGCGACTCGCTGGACGTTGAATTTGTGGTCACCGATTTTGTCAAAAGCGTGACCATTCGCTATCGCGGCATCCTGCCGGATCTGTTTCGTGAAGGGCAGGGCATAGTCGCCCTGGGCAAGCTCAACAGCGATGGCGTGTTAATCGCCGATGAGGTGCTGGCCAAGCACGACGAAAAATACATGCCGCCCGAAGTGACCAAAGCCTTGAACGACAGCGGTCAGTTAAAACCTATGAATACCGAAGGCGCTAAGCCATGAACATTGCGCTCATCATTCCCGAACTGGGGCATCTGGCCCTGGCCCTGGCCCTCTGTCTGGCGCTGGTGCAAGCCAGCCTGCCGCTGATTGGCGCCTGGCGCGGTGATCGGCTGTGGATGAGCCTGGCAGTGCCGGCGGCCCGTGGCCAGTTTGGCTTTCTGCTGTTGGCCTTTGCCGCGCTGACTTACGCCTTTGTCACCGATGATTTCTCGGTGGCCTATGTGGCCAGCAACTCCAACAGTGCCTTGCCCTGGTACTTCAAGTTCAGCGCAGTCTGGGGCGCCCATGAGGGCTCGTTGCTGCTCTGGGTGTTGATTCTGGGTGGCTGGACTTGCGCGGTGTCGATCTTCTCGCGGCAGTTGCCGGAGGTGATGCTGGCCCGGGTGTTGGCGGTGATGGGCATGATCAGCATTGGTTTTCTGTTGTTCCTGCTGCTGACCTCCAACCCCTTCACCCGGCTGTTGCCAAATATGCCCACGGATGGCCGCGACCTGAATCCGCTGCTGCAGGATGTCGGTCTGATCGTTCATCCGCCGATGCTCTATATGGGCTATGTCGGCTTCTCGGTGGCCTTTGCCTTCGCCATTGCCGCCTTGCTTGGTGGCCGTTTGGACGCCGCCTGGGCGCGCTGGTCGCGACCTTGGACCTTGGTGGCCTGGGCTTTTCTCGGCATAGGTATTGCCTTGGGTTCCTGGTGGGCCTATTACGAGCTTGGCTGGGGTGGCTGGTGGTTCTGGGACCCGGTGGAAAACGCCTCCTTTATGCCGTGGCTGGTGGGCACCGCGCTGATTCATTCGCTGGCGGTGACCGAGAAGCGCGGAGTATTCAAAAGCTGGACAGTGCTGCTGGCGATTGCCGCGTTTTCCTTGAGCCTGCTCGGCACCTTCCTGGTCCGCTCCGGGGTGCTGACCTCGGTGCACGCTTTTGCCACCGACCCTGAGCGCGGGATTTTCGTCCTGGCGTTTCTGCTGATAGTGGTCGGCGGCTCGCTGACCTTGTTCGCCTTCCGGGCACCGGTGGTCAAGAGCCAGGTGGGCTTTGCGTTGTTGTCGCGCGAGACCCTGCTGCTGGCCAATAACCTGGTGCTGATAGTCGCCGCCTCGATGATCTTGCTCGGCACCCTCTACCCCTTGCTGCTGGACGCACTGACCGGAGCAAAAATGTCGGTCGGCCCGCCGTACTTCAACGCCATGTTCTTGCCGCTGATGGCGGTGCTGATGGCGGTGATGGCCGTCGGCATGCTGGTGCGCTGGAAGAGCACCCCAGGGCAATGGCTGCTCAGCATGCTGGCTCCGGTGTTGCTTGGTAGCGCCGCGCTCGGTGTGCTGGGCTCCTTGCTGCTGGGCGATTTCCACTGGGCGGTATTGGCCGTCTGCGTGTTGGCGGCCTGGGTGGTGTTGGCTGGGTTGCGCGATCTGCGCGATAAAACCCGCAACAAGGGTTTGATCAAAGGCAGCCTCGGTTTGTCCGGCAGTTATTGGGGCATGCAGTTGGCGCACTTAGGCATCGCCGTGTGCGCCTTGGGCATAGTGCTGTCGAGCCAAAACAACAGCGAACGCGATTTGCGCATGGCGCCGGGAGAGGCGGTTGAAGTGGGTGGTTATCGCTTTCTCTTCGAAGGTGCCGAGCACCATCAGGGAGCGAACTTCACCTCGGATAAGGCCAGCATCCGGGTGTTTGCCGGCGACCAGCAAGTGACCCTGCTGCATCCCGAGAAGCGCCTGTACACCGTGCAGGGCTCGATGATGACCGAGGCCGCTATCGACGCAGGCCTTAGCCGTGACCTCTACGTGGCCCTCGGTGAGCCGTTGGAAAACGGTGCCTGGGCAGTGCGGGTGCATGTGAAGCCCTACATTCGCTGGATCTGGCTGGGCGCACTGATGACCGGCCTCGGCGGTTTATTGGCCGCCTGCGATCGACGCTACCGGCTCAAAGTTAAGAGCCGGGTGCGCGAAGCCTTGGGCCTGGCAGGAGCCTCAGCATGAAGAGGGCGTTGTTATTGCTGCCATTAGTGGTGTTTTTGGCGGTGGCGGTGTTCTTGTATCGCGGCCTCTACCTCGACCCGGCCGAGTTGCCTTCGGCCTTGATCGGCAAGCCATTCCCGGCCTTCAGCTTGCCGGCCGTCAGTGGCGACCGGGTGATCACCGAGGCCGATCTCAAGGGCCAGCCGGCGCTGGTTAACGTCTGGGCCACCTGGTGCCCGTCGTGCCGGGTCGAGCATCCCTTTCTCACCGAGCTACGCGCCCAAGGCGTGCGCATCCTTGGGGTCAACTACAAGGATGACAACCTGGCCGCGCAAAAATGGTTGGTGGATCTGCACGACCCCTATCAGCTCAATATCAATGATGAGAAGGGCGGCCTCGGCTTGGATTTGGGTGTCTATGGCGCACCAGAAACCTTCCTGGTCGATAAAGACGGGATCATCCGCCACAAGTACGTCGGCGTGATTGATGCCCAAGTCTGGCGTGAACAGTTGGCCGGTCTTTACCAGGGCCTGGTTGACGAGGCGCGGCCATGAAGCGGCTGATTATTGCCGTGTTCGGCACGCTGTTGCTGAGCGGCTTGGCAAGCGCCGCCATCGATACCTACGAGTTCGCCGATCAAGCCAAGCGCGAGCGCTTCAGCACGCTGACCAAGGAGCTGCGTTGCCCCAAGTGTCAAAATCAGGACATCGCCGACTCCAATGCCCCGATTGCCACCGACTTGCGCCGCGAAATCTATCGCATGCTGCAAGAGGGGCAGAGCGATGAGCAAATCGTCGAGTATCTGGTCAGCCGTTACGGTGACTTCGTGCGCTACAAGCCGCCGGTGAATGCCCGCACCCTCATCCTTTGGTATGGCCCGGCGCTGGCCTTGGGCGGTGGCGCGCTGTTGTTGCTGCTGATGATCATCCGTCGCCGCCGTGCCGGTGCGGCCAGTACCGAACTGTGCCCCGAGGAACGCGAGCGCCTCGCCAAGTTGCTCAATACCAATCAGCTGGATAAATAAGCCCCATGATGGATTTCTGGATCGTTGCCAGCCTGCTGTTGCTGGCAGCCCTTGCCGTACTGTTGTTACCGCTGTTGCGTGGTCGTAAAGCGCAAACCGAAGAAGACCGCACCGCCCTCAACGTCGCGCTCTACCAAGAGCGGCTGGCCGAGTTACAAGCGCAGCAGACCGCCGGCGTACTCAGTGCCGAGCAGCTGACTCAGGGCCAGGCCGAAGCCGCCCGTGAGCTGCTGGCCGATACCGACGGTTGCGAGACCGAGCGGCGCGCTCCACTGGTCAAGTGGTTGCCATTAGCGGCCGCGGTCATGGTGCCGCTGCTGGGCTTGGGCCTGTACCTGCACTGGGGCGCCAGTGAGCAGGTTGAGCTGACCCGGCAATTTGCCCAAGCGCCACGCTCGGTTGAAGAAATGACCGCGCGCCTTGAGCAAGCCGTAGAGCTGCAGCCTGACTCTGCCGAGGCCTGGTATTTTCTCGGCCGTACCTACATGGCGCAAACCCGCCCGCAGGACGCCGCCACGGCGTTTGAAAAGGCCGTGAGCCTGGCCGGCCGTCAGCCAGAATTGCTCGGCCAGTGGGCGCAAGCGCTGTATTTCGTGGCCGATAAAAAGTGGTCTGCACAGTTGCAAACGCTGACCGACGAAGCCCTCAAGGCCGATCCGCAAGAGGCCACCAGCCTCGGCCTGCTCGGTATCGCCGCCTTCGAAGCCGGGCGCTTCAAGGATGCAGTTCTGTACTGGCGCCGCTTGGTGGCGGCGTTGCCGGCCGATGATCCTTCCCGCGCCCCGCTGGAAGGTGGCATTGCGCGCGCCCTAGAGCAAATGACCGCGGCTGGCGAGAGCCTGCCGGCAGAACCGGCAGTAACTGCTGCGGCCACAGGCGCAACACTCAAGGTGCGGGTGAGCTTGGGGGATGAACTCAAAGGCAAGGTGCTGCCCGGCGACAGCGTGTTTATCTTCGCCAAAGCCAGTGAAGGGCCGCCAATGCCCTTGGCGGTTAAACGCCTGACCGTGGCGGACTTGCCAGCCGAGATCAGCCTGTCGGACAGCGACGCGATGATGCCGCAGTTAAAACTGTCAAACTTCCCGCAGGTGCAGCTCCAGGCACGCATCTCCCGCGCCGGCAATGCCAAGGCCGGCGAGTGGACGGTGCGCAGCCAGCCGCTGTCCAGCAGCAGCAGCGAGTTGCAACTGCTGGTCATCAACAGTGCCGACCAATGAGCCGCGCCTCACTGTTCAACTGCAGCCGCGTCCTGCTGGTCGCCAGCCTAATGCTCGGGTTGGCTGCGTGCAGCCTGCAGCCGAGTCAGTCGAGCCACTCGGCGCCCCAGGTCAGCGGCAAACCCCACCCGCACTTCGCGCCGCCCCCGCAAGGGCAAAGCCACTGGGACCCGCAACTGGGCGTCCATGTAATAGCTAACGCTCCAGCCCTGTACTACCGCGAACGCACCTATTACCACTGGAATAACGGCTGGAGCTGGGCCGTACAACCCAACGGCCCTTGGCAAACCTGCCCGAGCAGCGCGGTGCCACAAGGCTTGAGCCGGCACTACGATTAATAATAACGGCGCCCTTGGGCGCCGTTATTATTAATCGTAGTGCCCATCCCCAGCTCTAACGTTTAGGTTAAGGGGCTGCGGCACATGGTTCCAGAAGACGAAGCGAGCGATTTGAACTGGTTTTTAGGCATTAGCCACTTACGCTGACCACTGTGAGCTGAGTGATTTGCCTATAAATACGCTGAGCGGATGCTCGGAGCATGCGCCGAGTGCGCCACGCCGCAGATAGTCTTGACTTGTGTAGAACCTCAGTGCCTCCGGTTGATAAGGCCCGATTTCAAGTATGAGCTATCGGCAGCCTGATTCGTAAGCGCTTCCCTCCAGGGCGACGATGACTTGCTTTGCAATACCTTTGCCCCTGACTTCTGGTCGCACATACATACGCTTGACCTCGCCGTAAGAGTTAGTCAGCACGACAGCGCCACAGCCGAGGGCAGTGTGCCGTTCATCCCGTGCCCCGACGAAAAGTACATTGGGTTTGGAGAGTGACGCGAGGTCGCGCGCATAACGCACCCCTGCCGGATACAAAGAGTCTTCATACGCATCGAGATCGGCGATGAGGGCGATGACATCTGAATGACGGCCGGCCTGCTCGGGCAGTTGCCGCTGGGCTGGCTGTCGGATCGCGTTGCGCGGCCGCAGTTGATTCGGGCATGTGCGCTGCTGATGGCGTTGGCTTGTTTGCCGCTGCTGGCCACGCCGGTGAGCTGGTGGCTGTTGCTGGCGTGTGGCGCGGTGATCGGTCTGCTGCAGTTTGCCCTGTATCCGTTGGCACTGGCGCTGGCGAACGAATCGATTGGCAGCCATGAGCGAATTTCTCTGGCGGCGATCATGTTGCTGACCTTTGGCCTGGGCTCCACGCTCGGTCCCTTGTGCGCCGGCGGCGCCATGGCTGTGCTGGGGTCGGCGGGCTTGTACCTGTTTACCGCGCTGTGTGCCGGTTTGCTGGCCGGTTTGCTCCATCTTGGGCATGGCCGCAGGCGCAACGCGGATTCTGTTAACTCCTATTGATAAGGTCTTCCATGAATGTACTGATTGTTCATGCTCACCCAGAATCCCAGTCCTTTACCGCGGCGTTGCGCGATCAGGCAGTCAGCACCCTGCGGGCGCAGGGGCATCAGGTGCAAGTCTCGGACCTGTATGCGATGAGCTGGAATCCGCTGGCCAGTGCCGCGGACTTCTGCGAACGGGAGAATCCGGATTATCTGGTGTATGCCCTCGAGCAACGCCTGGGGGCGAAGAAGCACAGCCTGGCAGCAGACATCCAGCAGGAACTGGACAAGTTACTGTGGGCAGACCTGCTGATTCTGAATTTCCCGCTGTACTGGTTTTCCGCGCCGGCCATCCTCAAGGGTTGGATCGACCGAGTGCTGGTCTCGGGCGTTTGTTATGGAGGCAAACGCTTCTATGATCAGGGCGGCCTGGCCGGCAAGCGGGCGTTGGTGACTGTGACCCTGGGCGGGCGTGAACATATGTTTGGCGAGGGCGCCATTCACGGTCCGCTGGAAGATATGCTCAGGCCCATTCTGCGCGGCACCCTGGCCTATGTTGGGATGCAGGTACTGCCGCCTTTTGTGGCCTGGCATGTGCCCTATATCAGTCAGGAAGCGCGGCAGGCGCTCCTCGACAGTTACCACGAGCGCTTGCAGAGCCTGAGTGATGATCTGCCTTTGCAGTTCCCCAAGCTGGCGCAGTTCGATGACCGGCTCTACCCGCTCTGAATGCTGCCAACTGTGCCAAGTTACGGCGCTGGGTGACTTCTGTCGTTTGAGCTACTAGAATGCTCGCCTTTGATTCTGGGGCCAGAACGGCCTGTTTGTGTCTCTGTAACGAGGAATATCCATGCAAGTTTCAGTTGAAAGCACCTCCGCTCTTGAGCGCCGCATGACCATTGGTGTCCCGGCCGAGCGTATCGAGACCGAAGTTACTAAGCGCCTGCAGCAAACTGCACGTCGCGCCAAGGTTGCCGGTTTTCGTCCAGGCAAGGTGCCAATGAGCGTCATTCGTCAGCGTTATGAAGATGCTGCGCGCCAAGAAGCTTTGGGCGATCTGATTCAAGCTACTTTTTACGAAGCGGTGACGGCGCAAAAGCTTAATCCAGCCGGTTCTCCTGCGGTTGAGCCAAAGCTGTTCGAAAAGGGCAAAGATCTTGAATACGTTGCCACCTTCGAAGTGTTCCCAGAATTTGAAGTGACCGGCTTGGAAGGTATCGCTATCGAGCGTCTGCAGGCTGAAGTGGCTGATGCGGATCTGGATAAAATGCTGGAAATTCTGCGCAAGCAGAACACTCGCTTTGAGAGCGCCGCGCGCGTCGCTCAAGATGGCGATCAGCTGACTATCGACTTCGTTGGTAAGGTTGATGGCGAGGTCTTCGCGGGCGGTTCGGCCAAGGCTACTCAGCTGGTGCTGGGCTCGGGCCGGATGATTCCAGGCTTTGAAGACGGCTTGCTGGGTGCTGCTGCTGGTGAAGAGCGTGTGCTTAGCCTGACCTTCCCGGCTGATTACCAGAATCTGGAGTTGGCTGGTAAGGCTGCAGAGTTCAGCGTTAGCGTCACGGCTGTTGCCGCGCCAACGCTGCCAGAGCTGAATGCTGAGTTCTTCGCGCTGTTTGGCGTGAAAGAAGGCGGTCTTGACGATTTCCGTGCCGAGGTTCGCAAGAACATGCAGCGCGAATTGCGTCAGGCGATCAAGTCCAAGGTTAAGAATCAGGTTATGGACGGTCTGCTGGCCGCTAACCCGATTGAAGTACCAAAAACCTTGCTGGGCAACGAAGTGAATCGTCTGCGCGTGCAGGCGGTTCAGCAGTTCGGCGGCAACATCAAGCCGGATCAACTGCCAGCTGAACTGTTCGAAGAGCAGGCGCGTCGCCGTGTGGTGCTGGGTCTGATCGTTGCTGAAGTGGTTAAGCAGTTTGAGCTTAAGCCAGATGACGCTCGCGTTCGTGAGATGATTCAAGAGATGGCTTCGGCCTATCAAGAGCCTGAGCAGGTTGTCGCTTGGTACTACAAAAACGACCAGCAAATGAACGAAGTGCGTTCGGTTGTACTGGAAGAACAAGTTGTAGATACTGTGCTGAGCAAGGCTAATGTGACCGATAAGTCGGTCTCTTACGAAGAAGCGGTCAAGCCGGTGGAAGCAGCACCTGCTGCCTGATAGCTTCGCCTCGTTCGAGTAACCACAAGCCAGCCGCAGTGCTGGCTTGTGTGTCTTTGAGATATGACATTTAGGGAGCGATCGCAGGCCATGTCCCATAATTCTTATATGCAGCCCCACGATATTCAGGCTGCCGGCGGCTTAGTGCCAATGGTGGTTGAGCAGTCCGCCCGCGGCGAACGTGCCTACGACATTTATTCGCGCTTGTTGAAAGAGCGTGTGATCTTCTTGGTTGGCCCGGTAGAGGACTACATGGCCAATCTGGTGGTTGCACAGTTGCTGTTTCTGGAAGCCGAAAACCCAGAAAAAGACATCCATCTGTACATCAATTCGCCAGGTGGCTCGGTGACTGCGGGCATGTCGATTTATGACACCATGCAGTTTATCAAGCCCGATGTGTCGACCATTTGTATCGGTCAGGCCTGCAGCATGGGTGCGTTGTTGTTGGTGGGTGGCGCGGCAAACAAGCGCTACTGCTTGCCGCACTCGCGGATGATGATTCACCAGCCATTGGGTGGCTTCCAGGGCCAGGCCTCGGACTTCGAGATTCACGCCAAGGAAATCTTGACCATTCGTGATCGCCTCAATCAGATCATGGCTCACCATACCGGTCAGCCGCTGGATGTGATTGCTCGCGATACCGATCGCGATAATTTCATGAGCGCAGCAGAAGCTGTTAGCTATGGCCTGATCGATAAAGTGATCAGCAAGCGTGAAATGGCGGTCTAAAATTTCTGCAATACGCGATTGAACGCTGTTCAGTCGCCGATGCAGGCTTGAAAAAGCCTGCATTTGCCCTCATCTTGTACTGTAAGCCTACTGGATTGGATTGATCGAATGACTGATATCCGCAACGGCGAGGACAGTGGCAAATTGCTTTATTGCTCCTTCTGCGGCAAAAGCCAGCATGAAGTGCGCAAATTGATTGCCGGCCCGTCGGTTTTTATCTGTGACGAATGCGTCGACCTGTGTAATGACATCATCCGTGAGGAGGTGCAGGAAGCTCAGGCTGAGAGCAGTGCGCACAAGCTCCCGGTGCCGAAAGAAATTAGCGGCATCCTTGATCAGTATGTCATTGGTCAAGAACGCGCTAAAAAAGTGTTGGCGGTAGCGGTGTACAACCACTACAAACGCCTTAATCAGCGTGACAAGAAGGATGATATTGAGCTCGGTAAGAGCAATATCCTGCTGATCGGTCCAACTGGTTCGGGTAAAACCTTGCTGGCTGAGACGTTGGCGCGCTTGCTGAATGTACCCTTTACGATTGCCGATGCCACCACGCTGACTGAAGCGGGTTATGTCGGTGAAGATGTCGAGAACATCATTCAAAAGCTGTTGCAAAAATGCGATTACGATGTCGAAAAAGCCCAGATGGGTATCGTCTATATCGACGAAATCGACAAGATTTCGCGTAAGTCCGATAATCCGTCAATCACCCGTGACGTTTCGGGTGAGGGTGTGCAACAGGCTTTGCTGAAACTGATCGAAGGCACTGTAGCCTCGGTTCCACCGCAAGGTGGGCGCAAGCATCCACAGCAGGAATTTCTGCAGGTTGATACGCGCAATATTTTGTTTATCTGCGGTGGTGCTTTCTCGGGTCTGGAGAAGGTCATTCAGGGTCGTTCGGCCAAGGGTGGTATCGGCTTTAACGCCGAAGTGCGCAGCGTCGATTTAGGCAAAAAAGTTGGCGAGTCGTTGCGTGGCGTAGAGCCGGATGATTTGGTCAAGTTTGGTTTGATTCCTGAGTTTGTTGGCCGTTTACCGGTCATTGCAACCCTGGATGAGCTGGATGAGGCGGCGCTGATGCAAATCCTCACCGAGCCGAAAAACGCCTTGACCAAGCAATACGGCAAAATGTTCGAGATGGAAGGTGTTGCCCTGGAGTTCCGCCCCGATGCACTCAAGGCGGTTGCTCAGCGTGCGTTGGAGCGCAAGACTGGCGCGCGTGGTTTGCGTTCCATTCTTGAGGGCGTGTTGCTCGACACCATGTATGAGATTCCCTCGCAGTCAGAGGTTAGCAAGGTGGTTATCGATGAGAGTGTCATCGAGGGTAAATCCAAGCCGCTGCTGATCTATGAAAATAGCGAGCTGCCAGCTAAGGCTATGCCGGACGCTTGATCGAACTTGATGCATGTTGAAACACTTTGTGTTGGAAAATATAGGGGCCTTCGGGCCCCTTTGTTTTTACTGTGCTATCGCTTGTTTTTTCCAGGGGCTACCCCCATCTTAGGTTCAAGGGTATTCCCATCTGTTTACGGCCAAATGGCCGCTGTTGAGCCGAGATCATGAAGACAATCCTCGAATTGCCGCTCTTGCCACTACGCGATGTAGTGGTCTATCCGCATATGGTCATCCCGTTGTTTGTTGGTCGCGAAAAATCCATTGAGGCCCTTGAGGCGGCAATGGCAGGCGACAAACAAATTCTCTTGGTGGCCCAGAAGAATCCGGCCGATGATGACCCAAGCGAAGATGGTCTGTATCGGGTTGGTACCGTAGCCAGTGTGTTGCAGTTGCTTAAACTTCCAGATGGCACTGTCAAGGTGCTGGTGGAGGGCGAGCAGCGCGGTGTTATTGAGCGTTTTGTCGATGCTGTTGGTTACAGTCGAGCGGAGGTCCAGCTAATCACTGAAACCCCGGCAGAACAGCGCGAGGCGGAGGTTTTTACCCGTAGCCTGCTCAGCCAGTTTGAGCAGTATGTGCAGCTGGGTAAGAAGGTTCCGGCTGAGGTTTTGGCCTCCCTTAACGGAATAGATGACGCGGGTCGTTTGGTCGACACCATGGCCGCGCACATGCTGCTGAAGATCGAGCAGAAGCAGGAAATCCTTGAGATCATTGATCTGACTGCGCGGGTTGAGCATGTGCTGGTGCTGCTGGATACGGAAATTGATCTGTTGCAGGTTGAAAAACGTATTCGTGGCCGGGTCAAAAAGCAGATGGAGCGTAGCCAGCGCGAGTACTACCTGAATGAGCAGATGAAGGCCATTCAGAAAGAATTAGGCGAAAGCGAAGATGGTCACAATGAACTTGATGAGTTGAAAAAACGCATTGAGGCTGCGGGCCTGAGCAAGGAAGCCTACGCCAAGGCGCAAACTGAGTTGAGTAAGCTCAAGCAGATGTCGCCGATGTCGGCTGAGGCTACGGTGGTGCGCTCGTACATTGATTGGTTGATCAATGTGCCGTGGACTGCCAATACCAAGGTACGCCTGGATCTGGCCAAGGCTGAAGATATTCTCGATGCCGATCACTATGGTCTCGAGGAGGTCAAGGAACGGATTCTTGAATATCTCGCGGTGCAAAAGCGTGTTAAAAAAATCAAAGGCCCGGTCATTTGTTTGGTTGGCCCACCTGGCGTGGGTAAAACCTCGTTGGCCGAATCCATCGCCCATGCGACTAACCGCAAATTTGTGCGTATGGCGCTGGGTGGCGTGCGTGATGAGGCAGAAATTCGCGGGCATCGGCGCACTTACATCGGCTCAATGCCGGGGCGTTTGATTCAAAAAATGACCAAGGTTGGGGTGCGCAATCCACTGTTCTTGCTCGATGAAATCGACAAGATGGGCCAGGACATGCGCGGTGATCCGGCCTCAGCATTACTTGAAGTGCTTGATCCTGAGCAAAACCACAATTTCAATGATCACTATTTGGAGGTCGATTATGACCTCTCGGATGTGATGTTTCTCTGTACCGCTAACTCGATGAATATTCCGCCGGCGTTGCTTGATCGCATGGAAGTCATTCGTCTGCCGGGGTACACCGAAGACGAAAAAATCAATATTGCGATTAAATATTTGACTCCCAAGCAAACCGAGGCCAATGGCCTGAAAAAAGGTGAGCTGGAGTTCGAAGAGGCGGCGATTCGCGACATCATCCGATATTACAGTCGTGAGGCCGGGGTACGCAGTCTTGAGCGGCAAATTGCCAAGATTTGTCGCAAGGCAGTTAAAGAGCACGCGCATGAGAAGCGCTTTAAAGTGCTGGTGACTGCCGATTCGCTTGAACATTTCCTTGGGGTGCGCAAGCATCGCTATGGTTTGGCCGAGGTGCAGGACCAAATTGGCCAGGTCACCGGCTTGGCTTGGACGCAAGTTGGTGGCGAGTTGTTAACCATTGAGGCTGCGGTGGTGCCCGGTAAGGGGCAGCTGACCAAGACTGGTTCGCTGGGTGATGTGATGAGCGAATCAATCACTGCCGCCTTAACGGTGGTGCGCAGCCGGGCGCAAAGCCTAGGCATCGCTGTCGACTTCCATGAGAAGCGCGACATCCATATCCATATGCCGGAGGGTGCAACCCCTAAAGATGGTCCTAGCGCAGGCGTAGGCATGTGCACGGCGCTAGTGTCGGCCTTGACCCAGATACCNGTGCGGGCGGATGTGGCAATGACNGGTGAAATCACCTTGCGCGGACAGGTGNTGGCGATTGGTGGCCTCAAGGAAAAACTGCTGGCCGCGCACCGCGGCGGAATCAAAACCGTGATCATTCCAGAGGAGAATGTGCGTGATTTGAAGGAGATTCCTGAGAATATTAAGCGGGACTTGGCAATTAAGCCGGTTAAATGGATTGACGAGGTCCTGCAAATTGCGCTGCAATACGCACCCGAGCCCTTGCCTGATGCGGGTTCGGCGATAGTTGCAAAGGATGACACGCGCGAGACTGATTCCAACGAGCGAATTAGCACGCATTAGCCGGGGGGCTTTCGTGACGCATTTTTAGAGCCCTTGTCATAAAGCGGCTCTTTGTGTCTTGGTTAGCCACCTAGCAAACGTTTTACACTGCAAGAAATTCAACAAAATAACTTAATAAGTAAGGGGACTAGAGTGAATAAGTCGGAACTGATTGATGCCATCGCAGCATCTGCTGATATCCCAAAAGCTGTTGCTGGCCGTGCGCTGGACGCAGTAATTGAATCCGTTACCGGCGCTTTGAAGGCTGGTGATTCGGTAGTGCTGGTTGGTTTTGGTACTTTCGCTGTTAAAGATCGCGCTGCACGCACTGGCCGCAATCCACAAACCGGTAACCCGATCAGCATCGCTGCTGCCAAGATCCCTGGTTTCAAAGCCGGTAAAGCACTGAAAGACGCTGTTAACTAAGCATCTTTGGGGTTTTTACCCTTCCAGCTTAGGTTCGCCCTAGGCTGGCAGCGGAGCGGTAGTTCAGTCGGTTAGAATACCGGCCTGTCACGCCGGGGGTCGCGGGTTCGAGTCCCGTCCGCTCCGCCAGTTTCTCGAAGGCGCATCCTCGGATGCGCCTTTCTTATATTCGGATTTCACCCGCGCTGCACGGCTGGTAAATCAGTACAGCCGATTCTGGGGGACGCATGCTGCAAGACATCAGGGACAAATCACAGGGCTGGATTGCTAAAACAATCATTGGCGTAATTGTTGTGTTGATGGCGTTTACTGGCGTTGAGGCTATTTTTCAGGCCACAAGCAACAGTCAGGACGCCGCTGAGGTAAATGGCGAGGCGATCAGTCAGAACGAGTTGGCACAAGCTGCCGACTTGCAGCGCCGGCAGATGATGCAGCGGCTGGGCAAAGATTTTGATGCCTCGTTACTCGATGACAAAATGCTTAAAGATGCGGCACTTAAAGGTCTGATTGAGCGCAAGATTTTGCTGCAAAGCGCTGCCGATGCAGGTTTTTCACTTTCGCCAGCCGCACTTGATCAAGTGATTCTGCAAATTCCGGCGTTTCAAGAAGGTGGCAAGTTTAATGCCGACCTTTTCGATCAGCGGATTCGTCAGCAAGGCTTCACTCGTATGCAATTTCGTCAGGCGCTGGAAAAGGACATTCTCGCCAGCCAACTGCAAGCTGGGGTTGCCGGCAGTGGTTTTGTCACTGATGAAGAGATTCAGGCATTCGCCCGCTTGGAAAAACAAACCCGTGATTTCGCCACGCTGGAGCTGAAGGCTGATCCTAAGGCCGTCAAGCTCAGCGATGAGCAGTTGCAGGCTTACTACAACGAGCACAACAGTCAGTTCATGAGCCAAGAACAGGTAGTTCTTGAGTATATCGAACTGAAAAAAGCGGCTTTCTTCGATCAGGTTGATGTTAACGACGAAGATCTGCAGAGTGCCTATCAGAAGGAAATCGCCGGCTTGGCTGAGCAGCGTCAGGCGGCGCATATCCTTTTGGATGTGAACGATAAGCTTAGCGATGCTCAGGCTAGGGCGCAGATAGAGGCGCTCAAGCAGCGCCTTGATCAAGGTGAAGACTTTGCCAAGTTGGCCAAAGAGTTTTCTAAAGATCCAGGTTCAGCAGCCAAAGGTGGTGACTTGGGCTATGCCGCGCCTGGTGTCTACGACCCTGCGTTTGAAGAGGCACTCTATGCCCTTAAGCAAGATGAAGTTTCGGCTCCAGTGCGCAGCCAGTTCGGTTGGCACCTCATCAAGTTGTTGGGTGTGCAAGCGCCGCAGATACCGAGTTTTGCCAGTCTGAAAGATAAGCTGGTGAACGACCTGAAAGCGCAGCAGGTTGAGGCGCGTTTTGTTGAAGTCAGCAAAGAACTTGAGGATGCGGCCTTTGAGGCTTCTGACTTGTCGCAGCCTGCTCAGGAACACGGCTTGCAGGTGAAAACCAGTGCCGCTTTTGGGCGCGAAGGTGGTGTTGGCGTGACCGCTAATCGGCAGGTCATTCAAGCTGCATTTAGTCAGGAAGTGCTGGAGGATTCGGCCAATAGCGGCGCGATTGAGCTTGATCCAGAGACAGTGGTGGTTCTGCGCGTTAAAGAGCATCGCAAACCTGCGTTGTTGCCGTTTGCCGAGGTTTCTGCGGGTATCCGTGAGCAACTGACTGTCGATCTTGCCAGTGAGGCGGTAAAAGCCAAAGGCGAGGCATTGTTGACGAGTCTGCGTGAAGGTAAAACTCCGGTTGTTCAGGCTCAGAATGGTCAAACCTGGAAGTTGGTGGAAGCCGCTACGCGTAATCAGGAGGGGGTTGACCCTTTGATATTGCAGCAGGTCTTTCGCATGCCTAAGCCTGCGACTGCTGACAAACCTAGTTTTGTTGGGGTAAGCCTTGCCAGTGGCGATTTTGTGTTGGTGCGGTTAAATGGCGTCAATACGCCAGTAGAAGCCTTAAATGATGAAGAGAAGGCTATGTATCGGCGCTTTCTGACTTCACGTAGTGGTCAGCAGGACTTTGCTGCTTACAGTCGCCAGCAAGAGGCAGCCGCTAAGATAGAGCGTTTTTAACGCTTATATCCAGTTGCTAGTTTGCTAGTTCCCTAGCAAAAAAAAAGGCCGCTCAATTGAGCGGCCTTTTTTGTGGCTTTTCGCAAGCTAGGCTTCTGCCTTGCTGGCCTCAAGTTGTGGGGTAAGTGCAGGTGCTACGCACGATGCCGCCGGGTCGCAAATATTAATGGCATGCAAGCCTTTTGGCCCTTGCACTATATCGAAACTGACCGCCTGGCCCGCTTTAAGGGTCTTGTAGCCATTCATTTGAATGGCTGAGAAGTGGGCGAACAGGTCTTCATCTTGGCCGTCTGCCAGGATAAATCCATAGCCTTTGGCGTTGTTGAACCACTTGACCTTACCGCTAAGCATGCTGACATCCCTCTGCAAAGGACCCCATCTCTGGAGTATCATCCACTCCGGTCGCGCGCGCCAAACAAGCATTTGGCTGGTGCTGCGAAACCCCTCATACCCGCTCGGGTATCAATTGTTTGTAACACTGTTTTGCCGATAGTCAAGGTCATGCAGCGGGCGGCTGAGAAGTCGTTCAAACTCCGTCTGCATCCAGTCACTCCATTACGAAGCTTTCTCTCCCGTATGCGTGCAATTAGCCAGATTCGACTAACATTAAATCAGGATCATCCAGGCTTTGATGAGGACGATTCTTCCGGTGTGGCCGTGCAGGAGTCAAAGCCTGCTTTGCAAGCACCACCGATGTACAAGGTGATTCTGTTTAACGATGACTACACGCCAATGGATTTTGTAGTCGAGGTGCTTGAAGTGTTTTTCAGTCTTAATCGTGAGCAGGCGACCAAGGTTATGCTGACCGTTCATACTGAAGGACGTGCAGTCTGTGGACTGTTTACCCGTGACATCGCAGAAACCAAAGCGATGCAGGTTAATCAGTACGCACGAGAGAGCCAGCATCCGCTGCTCTGTGAAATAGAGAAAGACGGTTAGTTTTAGTCGTTTTGGGTATGAGGTAAAGCCATGTTAAATCGAGAGCTCGAAGTTACCCTCAACCTCGCCTTCAAGGAGGCCCGCGCCAAACGTCATGAGTTTATGACGGTGGAGCATTTGCTGCTGGCACTGCTGGATAACGAAGCGGCGGCGTCGGTACTGCGTGCGTGCGGCGCAAATCTAGACAAGCTGCGGCATGATTTACAGGAGTTTATCGACTCCACCACGCCCCTAATTCCAGTCCATGATGATGCGCGCGAAACCCAGCCGACCTTGGGTTTTCAGCGGGTTTTGCAGCGCGCGGTCTTTCATGTGCAAAGCTCCGGCAAGCGTGAGGTAAGCGGCGCGAACGTACTGGTAGCGATTTTTAGCGAGCAAGAGAGCCAGGCGGTGTTCTTGCTTAAGCAGCAAAGTGTTGCGCGTATTGATGTGGTCAATTTCATCGCCCATGGCATTTCAAAAGTGCCGGGTCACGGTGATCACTCCGAGAACGAGCAAGAGTCCCAAGAGGATGAAGGTGGCGAGTCGAGTTCGGCGAGCAATCCACTGGATAGCTACACCAGCAATCTTAATGAATTAGCCCGTCAGGGGCGGATTGATCCGTTGGTGGGGCGCGAGCTAGAAGTTGAGCGGGTTGCGCAGATTCTTGCGCGGCGGCGTAAAAACAATCCATTGTTGGTGGGTGAGGCCGGGGTTGGTAAAACTGCCATTGCCGAAGGCTTGGCCAAGCGTATCGTCGACAATCAGGTGCCTGACCTGCTGGCTGATAGCGTGGTTTATTCGCTCGACTTGGGTGCTCTACTGGCCGGTACCAAGTACCGTGGTGACTTTGAGAAGCGCTTTAAGGCGCTGCTCAATGAACTGCGCAAACGCCCTCACGCGATTTTGTTTATTGATGAAATTCACACCATTATCGGCGCTGGTGCGGCATCTGGCGGTGTAATGGATGCGTCGAACTTGCTCAAGCCGATGCTCTCGTCGGGTGAGATTCGCTGCATAGGTTCGACTACCTTCCAAGAGTTTCGCGGCATTTTCGAGAAAGACCGCGCGTTGGCGCGGCGCTTTCAGAAGGTTGACGTGGTCGAGCCCTCGGTGGAAGACACTGTTGGCATCCTGCGCGGGCTCAAAGCGCGCTACGAGCTGCACCATCACATTGAGTACAGTGATGGGGCTTTGCGCGCCGCTGCTGAGCTTGCAGCGCGTTATATCAATGATCGGCATATGCCCGACAAGGCCATTGACGTCATTGACGAGGCGGGGGCTTATCAGCGTCTGCAGCCGGAGGCGAGTCGGCTTAAGCTGATTGATGTGGCGCAGGTTGAAGATATAGTCGCCAAGATTGCGCGGATTCCACCTAAGCATGTGAGTAGCTCCGACAAAGAACTGCTGCGCAACCTTGAGCGCGACTTGAAATTGACCGTATTCGGTCAGGATGCAGCCATCGATTCCTTGGCGACTGCGATCAAGTTGTCGCGTGCAGGCTTGAAGTCCCCAGGCAAGCCAGTGGGCTCGTTTTTGTTTGCGGGGCCCACCGGGGTTGGCAAAACCGAGGCTGCGCGGCAGTTGTCGCGCGCCATGGGCATTGAGCTGGTGCGCTTTGATATGTCGGAGTACATGGAGCGGCATACCGTTTCGCGCTTGATCGGCGCGCCACCAGGTTATGTCGGCTTCGATCAGGGTGGTTTGCTCACCGAGGCCATCACCAAAACGCCGCATTGCGTGTTGCTGCTCGATGAGATCGAGAAGGCGCATCCAGAAGTCTTCAATCTGCTGTTGCAGGTTATGGATCACGGCACCTTGACTGACAACAACGGCCGCAAGGCAGATTTCCGTAATGTCATTCTGATCATGACCACCAATGCCGGCGCCGAGACTGCTGCCCGTGCGTCCATGGGCTTTACCCGTCAAGACCATGCCTCCGACACCATGGAGATCATTAAGAAGAGCTTCACGCCAGAGTTCCGTAATCGTCTCGATACCATTATCCAGTTTGGCCGTTTGAGCCATGACGTGATCAAAAGTATCGTCGATAAGTTTCTTACCGAACTACAGGCGCAACTGGAAGATAAACATGTGCTGCTGGAGGTTAGTCATGCCGCGCGTGACTGGCTGGCTGAGCGCGGGTATGACGCGCAAATGGGCGCGCGGCCGATGACTCGTTTAATTCAAGATAAAATCAAGCGGCCGCTGGCTGAAGAGATTTTGTTTGGTGAATTAGCCGAGCATGGTGGTGTGGTGCACGTTGATGTCGAGGCCGGCGAGCTGACCTTCGATTTTGAAACTTCGGCGGAGATGGCTTAAGGGGTAAATCGCAAGCAATAAAAAACGCCCGGCTAGCCGGGCGTTTTTTATTCGACGAGATTAACGAGCGCGGTAAGTGATGCGCCCTTTGCTCAAGTCGTACGGTGTCAACTCAACACGTACCTTGTCGCCGGTCAGAATGCGGATGTAGTTCTTACGCATCTTGCCGGAAATGTGCGCGGTAACGACGTGCCCATTTTCCAACTCCACACGGAACATGGTGTTGGGTAGGGTGTCGACGACAGTGCCTTCCATTTCGAAGCTGTCTTCTTTCGCCATGCAGTAAAATCCTCGGTAACCAATGATTGGCCCGGTGCAACTGGCTCCAGGCAAAAGCGGCGTGCATTGTGCCCGAAAAATGCTCTATACGCCAAGGACTTCAGGTCAGTATCGTCCAGCATTGATTGACAAATAGCTCTATTGGGCGGTATTGCGTCTTGTAATTCATCTTTCTGCAGTTCTTGATCCAGTAGCCCAGATACACGCAGTGCAGGCCTAGTCGGGCTGTTTCGGCTATTTGCCAAAGAATTGCGTAACGACCCAGGCTGCGTCGCTCATGGTCTGGATCGTAAAAGGTGTAGACCGCAGAAAGTCCGCTTGGCAGCAGGTCGGTCACCGCGACGGCGAGCAATTGGCCATTTAGGCGAAATTCATAAAAGTATGAAAACTCCAAGTCGCGAACTAAAAAGGTCGAAAACTGTTCGCGGTTCGGTGGGTACATATCGCCGTCGGCATGACGTTGCTCGATGTAGCGCGAGTAGAGCGCGTAGTACTCCTCGCTGAAGGCTGGACGTGCGGCTGTTACGGCTAAATCGGCGTTACGTTTGATGATGCGTCGCTGTTGCCGGTCGGGATTAAAGAGTGCGGCTGGCAGGCGTGCAGGAATACAGGCTGAGCAGTTCTGGCAGTGGGGTCGATACAGGTGGTCGCCGCTGCGACGAAAACCTACCTCGGAAAGCTTGGCATACACCGCCACATCCATTGGCTGACTGGGGTCAAGAAACAGGGTGGTGGCCTGTTCGGTGGGCAGGTAGCTACATGGATGCTCTTGAGTGGCATAAAATTTAAGGTGCGCCAACTCGGTCATACTCAGCCCTCAGTGCGGCGGCGAATATCGGTCATGATCAGCTCTCGGGGTGTCGTCAAATAAGTGTATGCCAGCCTTGCCAGCTCGCCTAGTTGCGCCAGTCGGCGCTGTTGGGCTGATCCAGATTGTTTTGCAGATAGTTGGCAAAGGCTCGGCGGGAGATTGCGTGCGCACCGAAGCTATGCAGGTGCTCGGTGGGCATTTGACAGTCGATCAGCACAAAACCCCAGCGTTCGAGATGCCTGACGAGAGTGACAAAACCGACTTTAGAGGCGTTGTCGGTGCAGCTAAACATCGACTCGCCAAAGAACAGTCGGCCCATGGCCAAGCCATAGAGGCCGCCGACCAGTTCATCGTTCAGCCATACCTCAACCGAGTGGGCTATGCCTTGTCGATGCAGTTCGATATAGGCCGCCTGCATGGGGGGGGTAATCCAAGTGCCGTCGGCGTAGTCGCGCGGTGCCGCGCAGGCTTGAATTACGCGGTCAAACGCGTGATCAAAGGTGACACTAAAGCGCTGCTGCCGCAGGCACTTACGCAGGCTGCGAGAGACATGCAGTTGGCTAGGCAGCAGTACGGTGCGCGGGTCGGGTGACCACCAGAGAATCGGCTGACCATCTTGGAACCAAGGGAAGCAGCCATGCCGATAGGCTTGCACCAGGCGCTCGGGGCTGAGGTCGCCGCCGGCAGCCAGTAAACCATTGGGCTCGCGCAGGGCCTTGTCCAGCGGGGGGAATGCCAAAGAGTCGCGCTGTAACCAGGTCAGCATGAGTCAATTGCCGGTGAGGAGGAGGGTAGCGGGCGCAGGGCGCCCGCTGTGCTGCTTAGAGGTCGAGAAACTTCTCGGCATCCAGCGCGGCCATGCAGCCGGCGCCTGCCGAGGTGATGGCTTGACGATAGACGTGGTCGGCCACATCGCCAGCGGCAAATACGCCACTGATGGTAGTGGCGGTGGCATTGCCTTCGCTGCCGCCGCGCACTTTCAAGTAACCGTTGTGCATCTCCAGCTGGTCATTGAATAGCTCGGTGTTGGGCTTGTGGCCGATGGCGATAAATACGCCGGTCAAGGCCAGTTCTTTGCTCTCGCCGTTAAGGGTGTCTTTCAGGCGCACGCCGGTCACGCCGCTGTTATCGCCCAGGACTTCTTCAAGGCTGTGGTTCCAGTGCAGCTTTATGTTGCCGTTGGCGGCCTTGTCGAACAGTTTGTCTTGGAGGATTTTCTCCGAGCGCAACTTGTCGCGGCGGTGCACCAGGTGCACTTCCTTGGCAATGTTGGACAGGTACAGCGCTTCTTCAACAGCGGTATTGCCGCCGCCAATAACAGCAACCACCTGGTTGCGATAGAAGAAGCCGTCGCAGGTGGCGCAAGCCGATACGCCTTTACCGGAAAACGCCTCTTCAGACGGCAGGCCCAGGTACTGCGCCGAGGCGCCGGTGGCGATAATCAGCGCATCGCAGGTGTAGGTGGCGCTGTCACCTTTGAGTACAAAAGGTCGTTGCTGCAACTCTGCGGTGTGGATATGGTCAAAGACAATCTCGGTATCGAAGCGCTCTGCGTGCTTTTGCATGCGCTCCATCAGTGCCGGTCCGGTCAGGCCTTCAACATCACCCGGCCAGTTATCCACTTCGGTGGTGGTGGTGAGCTGGCCGCCGGCTTGCATGCCAGTAACTAGTAAGGGCTTCAGGTTGGCGCGCGCGGCATATACTGCAGCGCTATAACCGGCGGGGCCTGAACCCAGGATAAGCAGGCGCGAATGCTTGACTTCACTCATAAAAACTCCTCATAAGCCTTTGTCACGAAAGAGAATGCGTGCTCCAATTGAGCCGCTTACTAGGGTGGGTAGTGGTNCTGGCCGCTATGCTACACCCAAGCATGAGAGGCCGGCAAAATGCACTCTTATGCATATACGCTGGCATTCACCAGCCCGCCAAACCCGTACAATGACCACCTTTAGCCGCCAACCACTGGTTGCGGTCGCCTTAGGCGCAGGGAAATACGCGTTTTGAAGAACTCCACCTCGACCACCGCCCAAGCATCCGCTTGGCGTCAGCAGTTGCATTACCGACTCAAAGAGGGCGCCTTGCTGGCGCTTGGCGCGCTGTGCCTGATTTTGTGGCTGGCGCTGCTGACCTATGACAAGAGTGACCCCAGCTCGAGCAACAGCAATATGGCGCAAGTCCATAACGCTGCGGGCCTGGTGGGCGCCTGGTGCGCCGATTGGTTGTTTGTGGCGCTGGGTTATTTTGCTTACCTGTTCCCGTTATTGCTGGCCTCCAAGGCCTGGCAAGTGTTTCGCCAGCGCCATCAGCCCTTCGACTGGAGTGGCTGGTTGTTTTCTTGGCGGATGATTGGGCTGGTGTTTCTGGTGCTCTCGGGTTCGGCCTTGGCTGATATCCATTTTAATGCCGGTCACAGTCTGCCCGGCTCGGCGGGTGGCGCGCTGGGTGAAAGCCTCGGCCAGTTAGCTGAGCGAGCGCTGGGCGTGCAGGGCAGTACGCTGATGTTTTTGGCGTTGTTCCTTTTTGGCTTGACGGTGTTCAGTGACCTGTCTTGGTTCAAAGTGATGGATATCACCGGCAAGATCACTCTCGATCTATTTGAGCTTATTCAAAGCCTGCTCAACCGTTGGTGGAATGCCCGGGTGGAGCGCAAGCAATTGACGCAGCAGCTGCGCGATGTCGATGCGCAGGTTACTAATGTGACCGCGCCGATGCTGAAAAACCCCCGTGAACAAGCCAAGGTCAAGGCCTTGCTGCTGGAACGTGAAGAGGCCCTGACTCAGCATATGAGCGCCCGCGAGTCACGCTCGGCACCGGTAATTACGCCGCTGGCCGCGGCCAAGGCGCCGGAGCCAAGCAAGCGCGTGCTAAAGGAAAAACAGGCGTCGCTATTTACTGACACGGCCATCGAGGGCAGCTTGCCGCCGATTTCCATTCTTGATGTGGCCGAGAAAAAGCAGAAGAAATTCTCTCCTGAGTCGCTTGAAGCCATGTCGCGGCTGCTGGAAATCAAACTCAAGGAGTTTGGCGTCGAGGTGATTGTAGAATCGGTGCACCCGGGCCCGGTGATTACCCGCTTTGAAATTCAACCGGCCGCCGGGATTAAAGTCAGCCGCATTTCCGGTCTGGCCAAAGACTTGGCGCGCTCGCTGGCATTGATCAGCGTGCGGGTGGTTGAAGTGATTCCGGGTAAAACCACGGTCGGCATCGAAATCCCCAATGAAGACCGGCAGATAGTGCGCTTCTCTGAGGTGCTGTCGTCCACCGAATTTGACGAGGCCAAATCGCCGGTAACCCTGGCGCTGGGCCATGATATCGGCGGCCGGCCGGTGATTACCGACCTGGCCAAGATGCCGCACCTGCTGGTGGCGGGTACCACCGGTTCCGGTAAGTCGGTGGGCGTTAACGCGATGATTTTGTCGATTTTGTTCAAGTCGACGCCCGAACATGCGCGCCTGATCATGATTGACCCGAAGATGCTCGAACTGTCGATTTACGAAGGCATTCCGCACCTGTTGTGTCCGGTGGTGACCGACATGAAAGAGGCCGCCAACGCCCTGCGCTGGTGTGTGGCCGAGATGGAGCGGCGTTACAAGTTGATGGCCGCCATGGGCGTGCGTAACCTGGCCGGTTTCAACCGCAAGGTCAAAGACGCCGAAGAGGCCGGCACACCGCTGAGCGACCCGTTGTATCGCCGCGAGAACATGCAGGACGAAGCGCCGCTGCTGAAGACCTTGCCAACCATCGTGGTAATAGTCGACGAGTTCGCCGACATGATGATGGTGGTGGGTAAAAAGGTTGAAGAGCTGATCGCCCGTATCGCGCAAAAAGCCCGTGCCGCTGGCATTCACCTGATACTCGCCACTCAGCGGCCGTCGGTGGATGTGATCACCGGTCTGATCAAGGCCAACATTCCCACCCGTATGGCCTTTCAGGTATCGAGCAAGATCGACTCGCGGACCATCCTCGATCAGGGCGGCGCCGAGCAGTTACTCGGTCACGGCGACATGCTCTATTTGCCGCCGGGCACCGGTTTGCCGATTCGCGTGCATGGCGCCTTTGTCTCCGATGAAGAAGTGCATCGCGTGGTGGAAGCCTGGAAGTTACGCGGCGCCCCGGATTACATCGAAGAGATTCTGGCTGGCGTCGAAGAGCCCGGCAGCGGCTTTGACAGCGGCAGCGGTGAGGGCGGCGAGGGCAGTGAAGAAGATCCGCTGTACGACGAGGCCGTGCGCTTCGTCACCGAAAGCCGCCGGGCGTCCATTTCGGCCGTGCAGCGCAAGCTGAAAATCGGCTACAACCGCGCCGCACGCATGGTGGAAGCCATGGAAATGGCCGGGGTGGTAACGTCCATGAGCACAAATGGCTCCCGTGAGGTCATAGCTCCGAGTCCGATCCGCGACTGAATTCAGGCTAACTAACCCAAAGAGGATTTTCATGCGCGCTTTACGCATGCTGTTACTGGCCGTTATGGCTTTTGCCGTTGCCCCCGCCCAGGCCGATGATGCCGTCGCCGTGGCCCGCTTAACCGCCTTGCTGAGCCAGGCGCAGACGCTGACCGCACGGTTTTCCCAGCTAACCCTGGATGGCTCTGGCACCCAGCTGCAAGAAACCGCCGGTGAGTTGTCGCTCAAGCGGCCGGGCTTGTTTCGCTGGCACACCGATGCGCCTGCCGAGCAGATGCTGGTCTCCAACGGCCAGAAAGTCTGGCTGTATGACCCGGACCTGAACCAGGTGACCATTCAGGTGCTGGATCAGCGTCTGACCCACACTCCGGCGCTGCTGCTGTCGGGTGACGTGTCGAAGATCAGTGAAAACTTTACCGTGACCCACAAGGAAGGCGGCAGCGTGGTCGACTTCATCTTGAAGCCCAAGGCCAAAGACAGCCTGTTCGACAACCTGCGCCTGTCCTTTCGCAATGGCGTGATCAATGACATGCAGTTGATCGACAGCGTTGGCCAGCGCACCAATATTTTGTTTCTGGGGGTGAAGATGAACGAGCCCCTGGACGCCAGCCAGTTCAGCTTTCAAGTGCCGGCCGGCGCTGATGTGATCGAACAGTAAGCGCCCTGTTTTAAGAGGCTGTTTAAGAGGTCGTTGCTAAGCCCCATGGATCTATTTCGCACCGCCCCGATTGCTCAACCGCTGGCTGCCCGACTGCGCGCCACCAGCCTGGATGAGTATGTCGGCCAGCAGCATTTGCTGGCGCCGGGTAAGCCGCTGCGCGAGGCGCTGGAGCAGGGCGCGCTGCACTCGATGATTTTCTGGGGGCCGCCAGGGGTGGGCAAAACCACCCTGGCGCGTTTGCTGGCCCAGGTCTCTTCGGCGCATTTCGAGACATTGTCGGCGGTGCTGTCCGGGGTCAAGGAAATCCGCCTGGCGGTCGAGGTGGCCAAGCAGCAAGCGGCGCAATACGGTCGACGGACAATTTTGTTTGTCGATGAAGTGCACCGTTTCAACAAGTCGCAGCAAGATGCTTTTCTGCCCTATGTCGAAGATGGCACGCTGATTTTTATCGGTGCCACCACTGAAAACCCCTCCTTCGAATTAAACAACGCCTTGCTCTCGCGGGCCCGTGTCTATGTGCTGCAAAGCCTCGATGAGGCGGCCATGCGCAAGCTGGTCAGTCGCGCCCTGAACGAAGAAAAAGGCTTGGGCCAGCAGCAATTGAGCTTGCCCGAAGCCAGCTTCAAGATGCTGCTGGCCGCCGCCGATGGCGATGGCCGGCGCCTGCTTAACCTGCTGGAAAACGCCGCCGACCTGGCCGAAGACGGCGCCGCCATCAGCGAGGATTTGCTGCTCAATCTGCTCGGTGATGGCCGCCGGCGTTTCGATAAAGGCGGCGAGGCTTTTTATGACCAGATCTCAGCGCTGCACAAGTCGGTGCGTGGCTCCAATGCTGACGGAGCGCTCTATTGGTTTGCGCGCATGCTCGATGGTGGTTGCGACCCGTTGTATATCGCCCGCCGAGTGGTGCGCATGGCCAGCGAGGACATCGGTAACGCCGACCCGCGGGCCTTGAGCCTGTGCCTGGCGGCCTGGGAGGTGCAAGAGCGCCTCGGCAGCCCGGAGGGCGAATTAGCCGTGGCCCAGGCCATCACCTATTTAGCCTGCGCGCCGAAAAGTAATGCTGTGTACCTGGGTTTTAAAGCCGCCATGGGCGCCGCCGCGGCCCATGGCTCGCTGGAAGTGCCGCTGCACCTGCGCAATGCGCCGACCAAGCTGATGAAAGAGCTGGGCTATGGCGATGAGTATCGCTACGCCCATGATGAACCCGAGGCTTATGCGGCCGGCGAAACCTATTTGCCCGAGCAGTTGCCCAAGCAGATTTTTTATCAGCCGGTGCCCCGTGGGCTGGAGCTGAAAATCGGCGAGAAGCTCAAACACTTAGCGGCGCTGGATCGACTCAGCCCCAGACAGAGGAAAAAGCCATGATCAAGGTCGCCTTGGCGGTTGCCGCTGGCGGCGCCGTGGGTTCCGTCCTGCGCTTTTTAACCAGTGCAGTGGTGGTTGCCCATTGGCCGCGTTATTACTATTTCGCCACCTTGGCGGTGAATTTGGTCGGCTGTTTTTTGATTGGGTTCTTGTCCGCCTATTTCCTCTTGCGCAGCGATTTGCCGCTGGTTTTGCGCACTGGCTTGCTGGCTGGTGTGTTGGGCGGTTTGACCACTTTCTCCAGCTTCAGTCTTGAAGTGCTGCGTTTAGTTGAAGCCGGCCAGTTTGGTGTGGCGCTCAGTTACCTGCTCGGCAGCGTGCTCGGCGGCCTGTGTGCGGCCTGGCTGGGAATGTCGCTGGCGCGGCTGTAAACGATAAAACACTCGGATTGCCGGCACAGAATCCGTAAACTGCGCGGTATTGCGTCTTAACCGACGCTCCCTTTTTTTGCCTTGTTTGAGACCCACGCCATGCTCGACTCCAAACTCATTCGCACGCAACTCCACGAAACTGCTGAGCGCTTGGCTACCCGTGGCTTTGCCCTGGATGTGGTGCGCCTGGAAGCGCTTGAGGCGCAGCGCAAAAGCATTCAAACCCGCACTGAGCAGCTGCAGGCTGAGCGCAATGCCCGCTCCAAGGCCATCGGCCAGGCCAAGCAACGCGGTGAAGACATCGCGCCGCTGCTCGCCGAAGTCGACCGCATGGGCAGCAAACTGGAGCAGGGCAAGAGCGACCTGGATGTGATCCAGCTTGAACTGGACAACCTGTTGCTGAATATCCCCAACTTGCCCCATGAGTCGGTACCTCTGGGCGCCGATGAAGAGGCCAATGTTGAAGTGCGTCGCTGGGGCACGCCGCGCCAGTTTGATTTTCCCGTCCAGGATCACGTCGCCCTGGGTGAGCAGTACGGCTGGCTGGATTTTGAAACCGCCGCCAAGCTGTCCGGTGCGCGTTTCTCATTGATGCGTGGGCCGATCGCCCGCCTGCACCGGGCCTTGGCGCAGTTCATGCTCAACCTGCACACCAGCGAGCATGGCTACGAGGAGGTTTACACCCCTTATCTGGTACAGGCCGGCGCCTTGCAGGGCACCGGTCAGCTGCCAAAGTTTGAAGAAGACCTGTTCAAGATTGGCCGCGAAGATGAGGCCGATCTGTACCTGATCCCCACCGCCGAAGTGTCGCTGACCAATATGGTTGCCGGGGCGATTCTGGATGCCAAGCAACTGCCGCTCAAGTTTGTCGCCCATACCCCGTGCTTTCGCAGCGAAGCCGGTGCCTCCGGGCGCGACACTCGCGGCATGATCCGCCAGCATCAGTTCGACAAAGTCGAGATGGTCCAGATAGTTGCGCCGGAAACGTCCCATGCCGCGCTGCAAGGCCTGACCGCCAACGCCGAAAAAGTCCTGCAGCTGCTGGAGCTGCCGTACCGCCTGTTGGCACTGTGCACCGGCGACATGGGCTTTAGCGCCAACCAGACCTTCGATATTGAGGTCTGGGTGCCGAGCCAGGACAAATACCGGGAAATCTCCTCCTGCTCCAACTGTGGCGACTTCCAGGCCCGCCGTATGCAGGCCCGTTACCGCAACCCGGAAACCGGTAAGCCTGAACTGGTGCATACCCTCAACGGCTCGGGTTTGGCGGTCGGTCGCACCCTGGTGGCGGTGCTGGAAAACTACCAGCAAGCAGATGGCTCGATTCGCGTGCCTGAGGTGCTCAAGCCTTATATGGGCGGCCTGGAAGTCATAGGTTAAGTCCATGCGCTAGCAGCAAGTGACGGGGTGGCCAAGCTGCCCCGTTTTTGTTTTATCCGATTGAGAGTCTGCCCGATGGATTTCCTGCCGCTGTTTCATAACCTCAAGGGTCGTCCGGTGTTGCTGGTCGGCGGTGGCGAAGTGGCGCTGCGCAAAGGCCGCTTGTTGGCCGATGCCGGCGCTGTCTTGTGGGTGGTTGCCCCCCAGGTGGATGCGCAGTTGCTTGAGCTGGCCACGGCCAGTCAGGGGCGAGTGGAGCTGCGTGGCTATCAGGCGGCGGACCTCGATGGGGTGGGCTTGGTGATTGCCGCCACCGATGACGAGGCGCTGAATGCCCAGGTCTCGATACAGGCCCAGGCGCGCGGCATTCCGGTGAATGTGGTGGATGCGCCCAAGCTGTGCAGCGTGATTTTTCCGGCGATAGTCGATCGCTCACCGCTGATAGTCGCAGTCACCAGTGGCGGCGATGCGCCGGTGTTGGCGCGGCTGATTCGGGCCAAGATCGAGACCTTGATTCCGGCCACCTACGGGCAGCTAGCCGGTTTGTCGAAGCGTTTTCGCGCCCAGGTCAAAGCCCTGTTTCCAGATGTGCAGCAGCGCCGGGTATTTTGGGAGGAGGTCTTTCAGGGGCCGATCGCCGAAAGCGTGTTTGCCGGCAAACTCGGCGAAGGCGAGCGCTTGCTGGCGGAAAAAGTCGCCGGTGCCGCGCCAAAATCCTTGGGTGAGGTGTATTTGGTCGGAGCCGGTCCGGGTGATCCGGATTTGCTGACCTTTCGCGCGCTGCGTCTGATGCAGCAAGCCGACGTGGTGCTCTACGACCGCCTGGTGGCGCCGGAAATAGTCGAGCTGTGCCGTCGCGATGCCGAGCGGATTTACGTCGGCAAACGCCGCGCCGAGCATGCCTTGCCGCAAGAGCAGATCAATCAGCAGTTGGTGACCTTGGCCAAGCAAGGTAAGCGGGTGCTGCGCCTCAAGGGCGGCGATCCGTTTATTTTCGGCCGCGGCGGTGAAGAGATCGAAGAGCTGGCCGCCCACGGCATTCCCTTTCAGGTGGTGCCCGGCATTACTGCCGCCAGTGGTTGCGCCGCCTACGCCGGCATCCCGCTGACCCATCGTGATTACGCGCAGTCGGTGCGTTTTGTCACCGGCCACCTGCAAGATGGCAGCTGCAATTTGCCTTGGGCCGACTTGATCGCGCCGGGGCAGACCCTGGTGTTTTATATGGGCTTGACCGGCTTGCCGGTGATCTGTGAACAGCTGATCGCCCATGGTCGTGGCCCCGAGACGCCGGTGGCGCTGATCCAGCAGGGCACCACCCGCCATCAGCAGGTGTTTACCGGCACCCTGGGCAGTTTGCCGGGTTTATTGGCCACCCAAGCCGTGCAGGCGCCAACCTTGGTTATTGTCGGTGAGGTGGTGCAACTACGGGAAAAACTGGCCTGGTTTGAGGGCGCGCAACGCGCTGACTAAGACCCGCAACAGCTGGTTCGGCAGCCTTTATTGGGGCTGCTGAACCAGGCGCTGTTTAGCCCAGGCGTTGCGCCCAGATCTGTTCGGCGCGGGCAAACGCCGCTTCGCGAGGTTCACCCTGGCCGCGCAGGCCGAGGGCGATGGTGGCGATCACCGCCAGCCGACCGTAAGCGTCCTCTGCACGGCCCTGCCAGACGGCGAGCAAGTGCTGCGGCTCGAGCACCTCGGGTTTGACGTGCCGTTGTGGCGACAGCGGCGGCCATTGCTCATCCCAATCAACCCCGCCGGTGGTGCCATACAGATGGCTGGTGGCGTCGGGGTTCATTTCAATCTCACCGCCTTCGCCCTTGATCACTATCGAGGTGTCTGCCAGCAACTGGCTGGCCTCGCGATGGGTGACCTGATAGCCCGGGTGAAAAATACTCTGCAGTCCGCACTGGGCCTTGAGCGGGTTGATAATCCGAGTCAGTGAGTGGATCGGTGAGCGCAGGCCCAGAATATTGCGCAGGTCGATCATTCGCTGCAGCTGCGGCATCCAGCTCTCCAGCGAGATAAAGGCCAGCTGCTGCTCGTCCAGGGTCTGCGCCACGTCGGCCCAGTCGTGGCACAGGGGGATTTCCAGCAGCTTAATCAGCTGCTCGCTGTACATCCGCCCGGCCGTGTGAGCACCGCCGCCATGCAACAAGATGCGCACGCCACTGGCTGCCAAGGCTTTGACCGCCAGCAGATACCAGGGCAGATGACGTTTCTTGCCGGCATAGCTCGGCCAGTCGAGGTCGAGGCGGATTTGCGGGGCGTTTAACCGCGCGCGCACCGCTTCGGCAAAACCGGCCATTTCCTCGGCGCTTTCTTCCTTGTGCCGCAACAGCATCAAAAACGCACCGAGCTGGGTGTCTTCGACCTTGTCGTCGAGCAGCATGCCCATGGCTTCACGGGCTTCCTCGCGCGTCAGGTCGCGGGCGCCGCGCTTGCCTTTGCCGAGGATGCGCACGAAGTGGGCGAAGGGGTGTTCGGCCGGCGTTGTCAGGTTGTTAGGTTCAGTGTTCATGGGCGCTTACTACTCGAATGTTGCAGAAGGTTGATGCGCACTTAACTGTTTAGCGCGAATCAACCGGTTCATAAACAGTTAGTTGGTTTTGGCAGGCCGGCGAGTTTGGCGGCGAGTTTGGCTGGGGTGCCTTTGAACAGGCGATTCAGCTGCAGGCTGTTGCCTTTCTCGCTGCCCAGTTTAAGGGCTGCGTATTTGATGAGCGGCCGGGTGGCGGGGGACAGCTGAAACTCGCGGTAGAACTCGCGCAGCAGCTGCAGTATTTCCCAGTGCTCGGGGCTCAGGACGATGTCTTCACGGCGGGCGAGTTGTTCGGCAACCGCAGGCGACCAGTCTTCCAGGTGCAGCAGAAAGCCGTCCTTATCGAGCGCTAACTCAGTGCTCAAGCTGGGCGATTGCTTCATAGCCAGCTGTTGACCTTGGCGTAGCGCAGGGTCAGCTCGACAAAGGCTGGGTAATCCAGGCACCGCACCCGTGCGGGTACATCGCCGATGGCCCGTGCCAGCAGGTCTTCCTCAAGGGCAAACAAGGCGATGCCGTCGGGCATTAACTCCAGAGCTTGGCGCTGGGCTGTGCCGGCTTGCAAGGCATAGACAGCGTCGCCGCTGAGCAAAATGCCGTCATGGATGCTCAGCAAACGCAGGCAACTGCTCAGGCGGCTGTCGGTGAACGGCGAATGCGACAGTAAGTGCAACGTGTTCATAGGGTTATAACCAGGTCGTAACGCTGCAGCAGTGCCGACAGCCCGTGCTCATCGAGCAGTTCAACCGGCAAATTCAGTGCGCCGCTATCCACTCCGCGCTCAAACAGGCTGCGATTGCAGGCGTACAGCGCCTCGACGCCAAACATCGGCAAGGCTTGCAGGTTGGCGGTCAGGTCTTTTTGCTGCAATTGCGCGGGCTGCTGGGCTTGGGTCAGTTGCAACACGCCATCATCGAGAAACAGCATGGCCAAGGGCAAATCAAAAGCGCCGCCGGCCAAGGCGATATCCAGCGCTTCGCGCGCACCGGGGCCACTCCAGGGCGCTTGCCGGCTGATTAACAGCAGCGATTTAGCCATTTCAATGGCCTCCGAAGCAGATCGTGCGGTCGGCCAGTTGCATGGCCTCATGCAGTTGGCCAAGCCCGGACAGCTCCCAGTCGGGGGCCAGATTCGCCGCCGGGCGGCTGTGGCGCTCTGCCTCTTCGCTGCTTAGCACGCCACGGCGCAGGGCCGCGGCGATGCAAATCACGCCATCGAGTTGTTGCTCACGGACGAACTCGCGCCATTCAGCCGACAAGTCCAGCTCGTCTTGCGGTGTCACCACGTTGTGCGAGCCACTGTGCACGCCGTCCTGATAAAAAAACAGCCGGGTAATTTCATGCCCGCCGGCCAGCACGGCCTGGGCAAAACGCAGGGCGCGGCGTGCCGATGGGGCATGGGGCGGGGCGAACAAGGCAATGGCAAATTTCATGGCAGATCAACTAAACAGGCCGCGTGAAAGGCCAATGATAAAGCCTGTGTAGGTTTTTTGCGGCAACAAAAAGCCCGCCGAAGCGGGCTTAGCGTAAGCGGGGCGGGTTAATCGTTGCTGCTAACCACGCCGAGTAGCTGCAGCAGGCTAACAAACAGGTTGTAGATCGAAATGTACAGGCTGATGGTGGCCATGATGTAGTTGCGTTCGCCACCCTGAATAATGGCGCTGGTTTGAAACAGAATGCAGGCCGAGGAGAACAGTACAAAACCTGCGCTAATCGCCAGTTGCAAACCGCTAATCTCGAAGAAGAAGCTGGCCGCCACCGCGCCGAGGAGCACGAAGAAGCCGGCAGTGATAAAGCCTGACAGAAAGCTCATGTCTTTACGGGTGGTCAGCACGTAGGCCGACAGACCGCAGAACACCAGCGCAGTCATGGCAAATGCCGAGCTGACCACTTCGCTGCCGTTGGGCATGTCCAGGTAGCGATTCAGCATCGGACCGAGGCTGTAGCCCATAAAACCGGTCAGCGCGAACGCGACCAGCAGGCCCCACGGTGAGTGGCGCAGCTTAGCGGCAAGGAAGAACAGACCGTAGAAGCCAACCAGCATGACCACAAAACCCAGCGGTTTGGCATTCATCTGTTGGGCGAAATAGGCCACCAGGCCACTGAACGCCAGCGTCATGGCCAGCAGGCCATAGGTGTTGCGCAGTACGCGGCTTACTTCCTGTTGTTCAACCTGGGCATGGTTGAGTACGTAATCTTGCTCTTGCATGGCGTCACTCCTGGAAAGGTCAAAGGTTCCGTGACCGAGGTCAAGCTGGATCATAACAGACTGTTTGTCACTGCCAGCTCGGAGAGTTTGACACAGTGTTTCGTTCCGGTATTATGGCGGCCGCAACAAGTACGGAGGTGTGGCCGAGTGGTTTAAGGCAACAGTCTTGAAAACTGTCGACTGTAACAGGTCCATGAGTTCGAATCCCATCGCCTCCGCCATCTAGAAACACCTAAACCCCTGATTTTCCTAGAGAATTTCAGGGGTTTTTGCTTTCTAGGGTAGTAGGTGTCGAAGAAGTGTCGACAAGCGGATTAAAGCGCAAAGCATCCCGTAAATGGTCAGGTGCCAGATGCGCATAACGCATGGTCATAGCCAGTGACGTATGGCCTAGGATTTTCTGCAGCGTCAAAATATTCCCACCGTTGATAACAAAGTGACTGGCAAACGTGTGCCTGAGCACGTGGGTGGCTTGTCCCGCTGGAAGCTCAATCGAAGTTGAATCAATAACTCGACTGAAATGGCGCATGCAGTGGGTGAATGGCCCGTGCTGCTTAAAGTGGCGAATCAGACTTTGTTCAAACGCGGCATCTATCGGAATCGTTCGCGTCCGGCGTGATTTGGTATTGGCAAAGGTCACTGCGCCATTGCACACGCGATCAGGCGTCAGTGCTTGCGCCTCGCCCCATCGAGCACCCGTAACAAGGCAAATTCGCGCTATCAAGCCGATGTGGACACAGATCGGGCGTGAATCCAGAGCCGTAAGCAGTTCAGTAATCTGTTCGCTGGTCAGAAATGATAATGGTCGTTCTTGGAGGCGAAGAGGGCGCACCTTTATCAGCGGATTAGGGAAATGAATGTTGTCTAACCTGATCAGCTCATTAAAAACCGCTTTGATATAGCCGAGACGGTTATTCAGCGTTTTGCTATGCACGCCAGCTTCGAGCTGGATACGTCGCATATCGCAGTACTGGTCAGCCGTGAAATTGGCCCCAACAGGATTGCCCAAATCAGCAACAATTTTTGCCAACACCCGCTTGAGGCTGGCCGAATCAGCGAGTGTATGGCCGTGCAAATCGTAATAGCGGTCGCATAACTCGGAAAGCTTGCGGCGATCCTTAGGCTTGGGAGACCAATCAGGCGTTTCAATGCACTTGGTCCGACAAGTCGCCTCAAAGCGTAGGGCTTCACCCTTGGTTTTGAGCGTTTTGCGGTAGCGCTTACCCTTGATAGGTTCAATATCGACTTTCCAGCGGCCGTCCGGCAGTTGTTCGATGGCCATTAAATAGCGCGCCCCCACCTTATGGTGCGTTCCTGCAGCAGATCCTTAATGTGCTGATAAATGCCGTTTTCAGTCTTTCCCTTGGCCGCGTAGTGGTCGCGGATCACTGGCCAGCAATCCCATTCCTTGAGGCTGGCGAAGGCTTTTTTTGCGCCGACACGCTCCCGTG
>C687J26845_10000060_pt1 | contig 66533 bp, 44 predicted proteins | sample RifCSPlowO2_12_FD_26845 | JGI IMG/M metagenome (IMG submission 26845)
GCCCAAACCGCGCAGACCGCGGCTGTAACGACTTTGGGGAAGGCGACGGCGGCTAAGAGGCAGGCGGCAGCGGCGGATGCAGAAGCCAAGACGGCACTTACCGCCAAACCAAGTGACGCTCCTACTAAGGTCACGACTGCGCTCAATGCCCTCAAGAGCGCCACCGCTGCGGCCAAGGNGGCCGCCACGCAGGCTGAGGACGAGGCCTGCGTGGCGGCAGAGGGTGATAATGCTACGGCGAAGCTGGCTAGCGATGCCATTCAGGCCGCTATTGCCAGCCCTACTGAGACCAACATCAACGACGCGCTTGCAAAAGCTCAGGCGGCTGATCTGCAGGCCGCCAAGCTGGATGCCGCAGCGAAAAAGGCGGCTCGCTTAGCTCAAGCGGCCGCTGTTGCGGCCCAAACAACCCAAACAGCCGTTACTGCCGCGTCAATCACTGACCAGACCTTCACCGCCGCCCTGGCCACTGCCAAGGCTGCTGCGGATAGCAGCGCCACGGCGGCAAGGGAGGCGGCCACGGCAGCAAAGGACGCCGCTGTGGCCGCAGATGTCACGCGCAAGGCTACCGTGGCTACCATGGCTGCCGCGGCTGCCAATGCGACGGCTGCCTATGCGACGGCCAGCGACAAACAGCAATTGATTGACGCGCTAGCGTCGCCGCTCTCCGCCTTGATCGGCTTGTCTTTTGACGAAGCCCGCAGCGTCGAGTACTGGCTCGACAAGATCGCCAGCGCACAAAACTTGCAGTTGACAACCATCGTGGCTTTTTACAACGCCGTGGCGTTGTATTGCAAGACGGGCCAGACCGCTGAGCAAATCGCGACTAACGAGGCCAACCAGGCCAATCTCATCGCCTTCCTCCAGGCACTGCAGCAACTCACGGCCATCGTCCAGCATTGGACGTTTACCCAATGCGAGATTGACCTTATTGCCCACAAACCCGGCGCCTTGCAGGCTGATCTGACCTCGCTGTCGCTCACACTGGCCAATTTCCAATTACTGGCAAGCTTTAAAACACTGGCGCTGGCAACGGGCGAACATTCCGAGCAATGGCTGACAGCGTTGCGGGGCTCTCCGTGGCCTCCCACGACCAGCACCTCCCAAACCAGTCTGAACAATAAGCAGTTGGGACTCTGGCTGAAGATCCGCCCAGCCGAATTGGAGCAGATTGCTAAGATCGTAGGCCTTGACGAGAATCTCACCCACTTGACGGTGGCCAATGCTCGCGATCTGTACCGCTGGCAGCAACAGGCGGCGAGCCTCAACGTGCCGGTGGAGAGTCTGCATGCGCTGCTCACGTTGAACGCGCCACTGACGCCGACTCTCACCGCCGGGACGCCTTTCGCCGCCTGGCAAACCCTGGCGTCCACCTTCCAGGCCGGCGTGCCGGTAGACAAACAGGCGGCGCTGGTCGAGCCGCTTGAGGAGACAACCAGCACCGCCTTGTGTGCTGCCTACCTACAACGCGCCTCTACCAACCCAGATGTGCCACATACCCTTCGGACACGTGACCATGTCTATCAGTACTTGTTGATCGACAATCAGGTCGACTATCAGGTCGAAACGAGTCAGATCGCCGAAGCCATCGCCAGTTGTCAACTGTATATCCATCGCTGCCGGAGTGGCGCGGAGGATAACGTCAAACAATCAGCGTTTAAAACCGATGCCTTCTTGCAGGCCTGGGATGCTGAAAACAGATCTTATTCAACGTGGGCAAGCGGCAAGCAGCAAGCGCTGTATCCAGAAAATACGATGGATCCAGGACGGCGTTCCCGGCAGACACAGTTGCACAAACAATTGCAAAATGACCTCGGTACCGGAGGCGGTTTTAATGACAACGAGATCGAAGCCGCCTTCAACCGCTATCTGTCAGGCCTTGAGGCCATCAGCAATATGAAACTCGTGTCGGGCTATCACGATGGCCCGTCGGAAAATACGGGGTATACCTATTTTATTGGCAAATCAAACAGTACCGACACTACAGATTATTACTGGCAGCGCCTCGATAGAACGAACGTTAATGACTGTGGCGGTTATTATGCCCAGTCATGGAGTGAGTGGGCGAAAATCACAGCACCGGTTGGTAAGGTCTTCAATGACGAGGTGACGATAGTTGCTGCGAATGACCGACTGTATTTGGTTTGGCTAGAGAAGCATGCCAAAGAGGTCTCGGCCGGTTCCGATAAAGGAACCAAACCAATCGAGTGTCTTCGCATCAAAGTCAGCGTTAGGGATTTTGACGATGAGTGGTCACAACCAAAGTCATTTGACACATCTGACAAGCTGAGCAATATTGACGGCACCACTAAACAAAACTACAAAATTTACACAACTTATGATGGGTTTTCAAATGCCATCGCCATTCTTGCTTATGATTCAGAAAAACTCACCATCGCAGAAAACTCTCAATTCACAACAACATCATTTCCAAAAAAAGAGGCCATCTACATTTTTTTTGATGTGCGCGCTGGATTTAAAGAAAATGATATCGCCGCGTTAACAAAATTTACGAATGAGGTTTCATACAACCTCCCACAAAACGGCAGTACCATTATTAAAGTTTCAAATTCCAGACCGACTCCAGATGATGTGATTATTCTAACCCAATCCGACCCAGTACTAGACAGCTCCTTCAAAGAATACACTATCAAATCCGTAAACTTCGAAAAAACCTACATCAACCACCCAGAAACAGTTTATATTACACAAAGTGTCGTACTGGAGAAAAACAACAACTATAGTAATAAAATTAAAACGGCCACCTATGAAAACGACCGAACCCAAAGCGCTGATTTTGCGAAATACTTAAAGATTCATTCATCTATCTTATATTGGAATAAAAGCAACACTAGATTAATTCTGGCGCTGTCAATATCACGAACGAAATCTATTCCTCCTCTCTCCCCCCCCAATAATAGAAGTGTAAAAGTTATAGTTACATTCAACGGCATCATTACTACACATTATATAACCTTTTCTTCTCTAGCCGCCGGCAATAACTCACCATACAAGGTGAAAATTAATATCCCGGCCGGACTACCAAGGATCATAAATAACGAACCATGTAACATCCTTATCTTGTTCGAAACCCTTATTTCTGACACTCTAGCGCGGGATACTCACTCTTATAGATTATCATATTCCATTAGTGAATCAGACGACAATAGAGCTACAAAGCTCAAATCAATAAATGGAGTCGAACAAATCGTATCAAATTCAAAAGTAATACACATAGAGCATCCGCTTAATTGCACAAGGGATATGAATGAGTCATTATCGGTCACCATAGCGAAGGGAGGCAAAAATGTATACCAAAAAAATATCACAGTTACAACCGCCGACCTTGCTTCCGACATGCAAAAAAACAAAAATTACTTTTATTTTAATAAACAGGATGCTAATAAGCCCATTGCTCCGGTGGCGTTGCTAAACAGTAATAACATTGTTTATCGAACTCGTTTAAATAGCATTTTCGGTGCACAACTGTCGAAGCAGCTGGCCGATGGTGGCATTGATGGACTGTTCTCTCTTTCAACACAACAGATCAGCGAACCGCCCATGGGGCAGGGCATTTACCTGGAAGTGGAGCTTCCTCAATACGTCAAAAACACGCATGGGGATAACCTGGGATTTGTTATTTATTACTCCACGGCAAAAAACAATCTGACCCAGCTGCTCCAATTCCCATTGAGACGCGGAACTTTATCGCCATCACGCAAGATCCGGGAAATAATATTTTTTCCCTATACCAGTGACGAAATTATAAAAGCAGCGAACATCTCCAGTTCATTCACAGGCACGACTAAGATTGTATCCAGGTATCTGGCGGTGGCGGTTGGAAAAAATATCCATGGCCCTGATCAGGATAATGCAGACCCCATCACCACCACAAACGGCGAGGATCAATTATATTTTATAACTGTAAATTTCTTATGTTCAAATATTGATGCAAAAATTACTGTTGCGTCGCCAACTCTTGATAATTCCACGACCACCCCATCAGGCTCCAACCTCTCAATCTCAAGCGTGACGCTGCTGGGTGATTGGATAGACTTTAATGGGTCTTTCGGAATGTATTTCTGGGAGCTGTTTTATTACTCCCCCCTGCTCGTTGCTGATATGAAAACCGCTATGCAGCAATTCAGTCAGGCCGAGCAGTGGCACAACCGGATCTTTAACCCAAGAGGTTATTCCGCAGAACAGAAATACTTGAGCCCATACTGGAACGTGCGCCCTCTGGCGCAAGATATCAATTGGGACCAAATGTCTTTAATCAACGCGGACCCTGACGACATTGCCCTAAAAGACCCGATGCATTTTAAAGTACAGGCATTGATGAGGCGCATTGAGCTGTTGCTCGCCAAAGGCGACAACTTGTACCGCGAAGAGACTCGAGATAGTTTGACAGAGGCCAAGTTGTGCTATGTCCTGGCGCTCAATTTACTAGGTGCCCCCTGCGATATTCCGGCCGCCCAAAAGTGGGACGCTCCAACATTGGGCAACTTGACGGGCAAGGATTCGGCAATGCCATTCCTGCCATTTATCAATAACACGCTACAAAGGTATTGGGTGGATCTAGAGCAGCGGTTATTCAGGCTACGCCACAATCTGTCCTTGGATGGGTTGCGCAGGAATTATGCATTGTTCGCCGCACCAGCCGATCCGCTAACTGCGGCCAACCACGATCCGGCCGGCAAGATGAGCCGCTTGGCGGGAAAGAGCTATTCGCCACTGTACCGATTTGCCTATATTTTAAACGAAGCCAAAGCACAGGTGGCTTATTTAAGCCAGTGCGGTGGTGCGCTATTGGCCGCGATGGAAAAATACGATGCCGAGCACTTTAATAATCTCGTACAAAACCAGGCCTTCAGCCTGATGGATTGGTCGATCGCCATGCAAGGAAGCGTGGTTAAACAGGCAGCAGCGGAGAAAACATCGCTTGAGAAGCAAAAAGCCACACTGGAAAAGCAGCGCAATACTTATAATGAATGGTTAGGTAAGTGTGAAACTTTTAATGGCGCCAACCCGCAAGAAGATGCGGCGATATTTCTCCGTCACATGGAATGTGGTCTTAATTCGATATCTTCCGTCATTTCGTCAGTCGGCTTATGGGCGCAATTGGCTCCACATACGTTTGGTCTGGCGACCGGTGGGTCAAACTGGGGCGCACCGCTATTTGCAGTCGCCGCACAATCGTCCATAGGGGCCAACGTTGCGGGAACCACTGCACAAGTCAAGGAGTTGCAACAGCAGTATTACCACCGCCAACAAGACTGGATAATGGCCAGGGACGAACTGGACGGCCAGATCGAACAGGTCACGATACAACTGACGGGGGCCGATTACGCGATCACCGCCACGCAACAGCAACTCGACATGCTGCGACAGCAAAAAATGGATTTATCCAAACAGCTGGACGTTCTCAAAACCAAGAGTACCAGCGCGGCGCTGTATCACTGGCTCAAAGGCAAAATCGGCGGACTTTATTACCAAGCCTATGGCCAAGCGCTCAATCGTTGCAAAATTGTTGAAACCAGCTACCAGTGGGAAACCGGCGAGAAGGATAGAGTGTTTGTGTATCCCGGCGCCTGGGACGGCATGCGCTCCGGCCTGCTGTGCGGCGAAGTGTTGATGTCCTACCTGTTAGCCATGGACGATGCCTTCCGCCATTGGGATTGCCGGGCGCGGGAAATCAGCCGCACAGTGTCGCTGGCGACAGAAATCGCTAATGATTTGGGCACTACCAGTTTCAAGGAAAAGGTCAACACAATATTAGCTGCAGTGGAGTTAGCCGATCAGACCTGGACAGGCTCAAGCAGTGGGCACACGTTAAAGAAGGAAAATAATGACCTGGTGGCGCTGATTACACTGAGCAAATTGAATATCAGCGCCGATTATCCCGAAAGTATGGGAACCACGCGCCGCATCAAACAGATCAGCGTCACGCTACCGGCCTTGATCGGCCCCTATCAAGACGTGCAAGCGGTGCTGTCATATCGTCCGGGCGGCGGTGAAACCCTCGCGTTGGACCAAAGCTGCCAGCAAGCTGCCGTTTCGCATGGCCTGAACGATGCCGGTCTGTTCGAGCTTAACTTCGGCGACGCCATGTACCTGCCGTTCGAAGGCATTCACATCGATGGGGCCGGTCAGTTTGAGCTGCGCTTCCCAAATGCGACAGACGGTAAAAAGCAGAACAACATCGCCAAAAGCCTGAACGATATCGTGCTGCATATCCGTTACACCTCCTGGTAAATCACACCGGAAGCGGTTTGAAATATGGATGTCATTTTCTCCCTGCCAGCCGGCGGGGAGAAAACCAATCACAAGTGCAATTTTCTTGAGTCAACGAATTTATGGCGACATCAACCACTCCTCCCACCAATGGTCTAACTTCAGCCGGCAACCCGGCGGTTTCTATTGCGCCGCTGTCACTCCCCAAAGGCGGCGGGTCGATTCAGGCGATGAGCGTGTCACCGGGGGGGGGCAGCCCCACCGGCGTGGCCGAGTTCACCCTGCCGTTGCCGATTTCCGCCGGGTGCGGCTATGCGCCAGAGCTGGCCTTGCATTACAACAGCGGCGCCGGTAACGGTATTGCCGGCGTCGGCTGGACCTTATCGGTGATGACCATCGCCCGGCGTACCCCGCGTGGCGTACCGCGTTATGACGATAACGACGAGTTTATCGGCCCTGACGGTGAAGTGCTGGTACCAGAGCTCGGCAGCGACAAGCAGCCAAGGATCACCGAATGTACGGGCTACGGTGGGGTGACATTTCCAAACACCTATAAGGTGTGCCGTTATTCCCCACGCATCGAGGGTAGCTTCGACCGCATTGAGCGTTGGTGGCGGGAGGGCGAAGCCAACTCCACCTTCTGGCTGGTGCATGGCAGCGATGGTCAGTTGCATTGTTTGGGTAAAACAGCGGATGGGCGCCTGGCTTGCGCCGACACGGACGGATCTCCGCGCATTGCCGAATGGCGGCTGGAGGAGTCGGTCTCGCCGGTCGGTGAGCATATCGTCTATGCCTACAAGGCCGAGGACATTGTCGGCCTGCCAGCCGGCACTACCCGCGGGGTGGGCGTGCAAAAATATTTGAGCGAAGTCCGCTATGGCAACCTCGCCGCGGCTTCCGATTTGTATTTATGGCAAGGCAACTCGCTGGTTACTGCGACTCAAAAGGTGACCTGGCTATTTTCCTTGGTGTTCGAGTATGCCCCGCGTCCCTCGCCGGAATCCGGATCGCCCGACCTGAGCGCCTCATTACCCTGGCCCCCGCGGCAGGATGCCTTTTCCAACTTTCACTACGGGTTCGAAGTTCGCTGCTACCGGCTACTGCGGCAGGTGCTAATGCTGCACCAGAATTTTACCCCGCTCAATTCTGGAAATAAAACGCTGGTCAGTCGATTGCAGCTCGGCTACACCGAGTCGCCTTATTTGACACAGCTGCAAAGCGCACAGCGCTGGGCCTACGATACGGATGGTGTGGCTTGCTGCCTGCCACCGCTAATATTCGATTACGCAGCATTCAATCCACCAAGAAGCGATCTAGGCAACCTGGATCCCAGTCACTGGATTCCCTGTGATGGCCTACCTGGCATGGACGATGGCCACCCGTTTCAACTGGTCGATCTGCACGGCGAAGGGTTGCCTGGGCTGCTGTACCACCTGGACAACGGCTGGCATTACCGCGCCCCCGAACGCGATCCCACTGCGGGCGGCAATCCAGATAAAGTCGCCTACGCACAGTGGCAAGCCTTGCCGCAACTGCCTGCCATGCAGTCCGGCACCTTAATCGACATTGACGGCAATGGCCGACTGGACTGGCTGGTGGCACAGCCTGGCATGGCCGGTTATTTCGTTCAGGATCCGGAGCGCCGCTGGTCAGACTTCATCCCGTTCAAAGCCTTGCCGTCTGAATTTTTCCATCCACAGGCGCAACTGGCCGACCTGCTGGGCGCGGGACTGAACGACCTGGCGATGATAGGCCCCTCCAGTGTGCGGGTGTTTCCGCAAAGTATCAGCAGCCCACGCGATGGCTGGGACCAGGCGCGCGAAGTCCGGCAGCAAACTGGCATCCAGTTGCCTCAGCTCGGCCGCGACCCATCCCGACTGGTCGCCTTCGCCGATCTGCTCGGCAGCTGCCAACCGCACCTGGTGGAGATTAGCTACAACTCCGTGCAGTGTTGGCCAAATCTGGGCGGCGGACGGTTTGGTGCGCCCATTCAATTAAATTTTGACGTTTCCGACGCGAATGGGTTCGATGCGCCGGAATGCTTCGATCCGCAGCGTCTTTACCTGGCCGACCTCGACGGCTCGGGCGCCGCCGATATCATCTACGCGACCGCCGACGCGCTGCATATTTACCGCAACCAATCCGGCGTTCGCTTTTCGGGCAAGCTTGTGTTGCCTCTGCCGACCGGCATTGGATTTGACAACTTGTGCCGACTTCAGGCTGCGGATCTGGACGGCCGCGGAACGCTGGCACTGCTACTCTCGGTTCCCTATGGAGCAGCCATGCGTCATTGGCGCTATGACGTTTGCACGAACAAGCCTTATCTGTTGACCGGTATCAATAACAATATGGGGGCGGCCACGCGGCTGCAGTATCGTAGCTCGGTGCAATTCTGGCTGGACGCCAAACAACAGGCTGCACAGAACGCGCAAACCCTCGCCTCGCGCCTCCCCTTCCCTATCCAAACCTTGTCCGAGGTAAAAACGACCGACGAAATCAGCGGCAATGTGCTGGTGCAGAAATATCGCTATTACCATGGCCTGTACGACGGACTGGAGCGCGAATTCCGCGGCTTCGGTCTGGTCGAGGCGGAAGACACCGACCTGGGCGCGCAAGGCACGGACACCGCAGGCGCCCATACGCCGCCTATCTTGACGCGCAGCTGGTACCACACCGGCCTGCTTGGCATGGAATCCGCGCTGCCAGGACAACCCTGGAATGGGGACACTAGCGCTTACACACTGGGCAGCACGCTGTATACCAACTGGAGCGGTACAGTAACCGCCGGCACAGACAGCATCGTTACGCCGGATGCAACGACAGCCTATTGGTTGGCGCGCGCGCAAAAAGGGCAGTTACTACGTCAGGAAGTTTTTGGAAAGGACAGTACCCTTCAAGCAACCGTTCCTTATCTCGTCACTTGCCATCGGTACCAGGTACGGCAGCAGCAGGCTGGCGCCGGCGGCTTTGCACCGGTAGTGCTCCCCGGCGCACTGGAAACACTGACCTACCACTACGAACGCATCAGCTCGGATCCGCAAATCAGCCATCGCGTTGAAATGCAGCGCCATTATTACGGGCAGCCACTCCATAGCGTGGAGATCCACTACCCGCGCCGCGCCAAGGACAAGCGCAATGCGCTGGATTACGCGCACGTGCTGCCGGATGGCCTGCCGAGCACGAAGCTCACCAGCACCGTGGATGAGCAACAAAGCATTCTGCGTATCACGGAACACAGGCAAAGCTATTACCAACTCGATTCACCGCAGCAGTGGCAACTCGGCATACCGTGGCAAAGCCGCACTGATGCGCAGGGGCTTGCTGCCAGCAACTGTCCGGCAGGCGGTCTCAGTTTTGAAAAGTTAGCCCCGTCCAGCGGCCTGTTGGGCAATGCGGGCAAATCCTTTTTAGCCCAGCAAGTGCTGTTCTACCGAGAGGGGAATACAGTCGTCGTAACGCCAACCCGGCTGCCGGTACTGCTGGATCATACCGAAACGGCAGAGCTCGACGAGTCGATGCTGACTGGAAATGTAACGGCACAAACCCTCACCGCTGCCGGCTATACGGAAAGCAACAAGGTGCTGAACTCAACTGGCGGCGCAACTGGCAAGGTTTGGGTGTCGGCGACCGGTTACGCGACCTATGACACTGCGACCAGATTCTACCGGATAAAAACGCAGAAAATGAGCGAACAAACTGGGATGACAAAGTTGATATTCAACCCATTCGGTTTACTTTTTCGCACATTTGATTCGTTGCACAATCGCGTTAATGTCGATTTGTTCGATTATCGTTTTCTGACACCCACCAAAGTCGAGGACTTCAACGAAAATACTAGTTGCGTTGCAAATGATGTGTTCGGTCGTTCGGTGGCGCAATGGTATTACGGTGCAGAATCAAACTCGAGTAATACAATCGGTTTTGGCAGTCCGTTAGCTAGCGATCAGGCCAGTACTTCAGAACAGACTTTGATCGACCTAGCTTTGGCTACGCCTTCCAATCCATTGACCGTAGCCAGCCGTTGCGCCTATGCCTTATCAAACTGGATGGGGTTGATGAAAATCCGTTCGAGTTTGAAGCAGAGGCAGATCGAAATTCTGCGATCCCTATTTCTTATTGTACCTGACGGCACCGGGTACCGTTACACCTCGCTCGCCTATCACTGGGCAGCTGGAACGGGGCCGCTGCCCTCTTTTAACGATGAGACCTGTACGCTATTGCGCGGTGATATCCAATTAAGCGAGCGCCTCCCCCCTCAAGTGGTGATTATCCAAGCCGACCGCTACCCTAACGCCAATTATTATAAGGACCAAATAGTGCAAAAAATCGCAGCCAGCGTCCATTACAGCGACGGATTTGGCCGGGTGTTGGCAGTTGCTACACTGGACGAAGCGGGACTGGCATATAAGAGAACGAGCGCTGGCACGCTGGGAGTTAACAATGACGGCACGTTAGAGCAGATCGATACCGCTGCACCGAACTCCCCCGATCGACGCTGGGCACACTCAGGTCGCATCGAATACGACAACAAAGGGCATCCCGTGCGGGTGTATCAGCCTTTTTTTGTCAACGATTGGCGCTATGTGAATGACCGTTCGCTGCGTGCCAGCGGTTATGCCGATACGCATTACTACGATGCACTGGGTCGTGAAATCCGAGTAGAAACCGCGCTGGGCTATCTGCGCCGCACCACCACGACACCTTGGTTCGTGGTGGCGGAAGATGAGAATGATACCGTGCCAGATGTAAGCGGCACGCCGTCGCTGGCGGGCACCGCTACGGTAGGCCAGACTCTGACAGCCAGCACAAGCGGCATGTCGGTCACGAACGCGACCAGCGCTGGCACGTCAGGCTGGATTTACCAGTGGTACCGCAACGCGAGTAGTAGCACGTCGGGCGGCACCAAGATCACCAACGCGACCAGCAACATCTACCAGCTGACCCCGATGGATGTTGACCAGTATGTCTATGTGACCGCACAGCCCATGAGGGGTAGTACGGGTGTGGAGCCGGTGACACCTTCGGCAGCGACCTCAAGCCCGGTGGCCTGGGCGGAACCGGCGGTGAGCGGCACGCCGTCGCTGACGGGAACCGCTACGGTAGGCCAGACTCTGACAGCCAGCACAAGTGGCATGTCGGTCACGAACGCGACCAGCGCTGGCACGTCGGGCTGGATTTACCAGTGGTACCGCAACGCGACCAATACCACGACGGGCGGCACCCTGATCACCGGCGCAACCGGCAACACCTACCTGCTGACCTCGTCGGAGCAGAATAAGTACGTCTATGTGACCGTGCAGCCTAAGAGGAACGACATGGGGGTAGGGACGGTGACAACGCCGGCGGAGCCCTCAAGCCAGGTGGCCTGGGCGGCGCCGAACGTGAGCGGCACGCCGACGGTGACCGGCAAGGCTGAGGTGGGGCAGACACTCGCCGCGAGCGGCCTGAGCGTCAGCAATGCGGATCACGCTGGCACATCGGGCTGGGTTTACCAATGGTACCGCAACAGCAGTAACATCACCTCGGGCGGCACCCCAATCGACAACGCAACCAGCAGCGCCTACACGCTGACCTCGTTGGAGGACATGAAGTACGTCTATGTGACCGCGCAGCCCAAGAGGGACGGCACGGGGGTGGGGGAGGTGAAAACTTCGGGCGCGACCTTAGTCCAGACGGTAATGGTATTGCCGAACGACCTAGAGTAATTGGGCTTTGTTCGGCAGGGGGGGGTTATGCTACCCCCCCTGCCTGAGGTGAACTTTCGGGCTTTGCCGAACCAGGATGGGAACGCTGATGGAACACTTGGCCGACGTGCCAGAACCGCAGACGGGGCGCTACATCACCAGAAATTTTGGTCATTGTCGTCTGTGCCATCTTGACCACTACACTTTGCCCTTGCGAACGATCTCTTCCAGCTTGAGAGCCTCTTCCTTGGTCAACGCTAAGGGCTTGTGCTTCATGGATAAGTGGCTCTGCAATCGAGCCTCGACACGTAGGCTTGTTATTTTTCGCAGAAGAAATTTGTTTTTTCAGTCTGAAACCTCCAAGTACCGCGGCCAATATTTGCAATCGAAAACTGATGCGTTTCATCAGGCATTAATGAATTAAACCTACCCGCCAATCTTTCATTATCCTCCGGATTTCGGCGCACACGCTCAACGTAAATCGCTCTTATCTTGCCATACCAGTTAATAATCGGTTTAATTCTTGCGACCCTGCTCACATTAATGCCGGCGTCTGTTTTTAGATGGAAAAATATTTTCTCTGATGGCATATCCAGCTCAATAAAGCCAGAGGCAACCCCTCCCAAAATATCAACACTATCTACTGCTTCTGGCTTCATAGATGCAATATAAATCTTGCATGATACATCATGATCCTTAGTGTAGCTGATTGAAAATACCGTTATATACAGTGAAATTGTAAATGCAGCTATTAACGAAATATAATGTAGTTTTCGCAATGTTTCGACTCCGCGGCTTTATTTTTTTTCTTGCATGCATAAATGGTTTTCGAACTGTTGGCAAAAGAAATCACCACTACTTCCTCGATCATATTAATTGGCGCACTCAGCCCAAACTCTCCTGCTAAAATTTTATTGCTGTATTTTTTAATATTATCTGGGCGGTTCAATTCTTCAGAAATGGCATATCCAACTCCAGTGCCAAGCAGTACCGTTATAAAAATCTCTGCCGCTCTACATTTAAAGCAAGGCCACGGGAAAAGCATTTTATTTTTCGCCAGAATCACATCTGGACTGGATAAGTCAGGAGGCAAAAATTCTTGTGGATACGGACTGGGCGACGAAGCTACATCGTCACTACCAAGATCAGTATTCAGCGCCCTCCTCTCAACCCACTCGACCGCAATATCTTCACCACTACTGCAGTCAGATAACTCGGTATGCGTGAGTGGAGGGGGGGATGGATTAGATTCCTGTAAAATAAATTCAGTTAGAGCAACTTCAGCAAAGGGACGACTATTCGTGGGGGGCTTATTGTTTGATGTATCGGGACTCTCCAATTCTAACAAGAAGCAAAGCGAATTGAACGCTTCTTCCTTGGTAAGAAAAGGCAATGCATCCACTGTTAAAATACATCCTCGTCGCGGTACTGTTTTAACAAAATTTTTACTCAAGCCCGCTTTGTCAAACTTATCTCGAAGGTCATGGATTAACTTATAATAACTACTCTCTGACACCACTGCTGACTTCCATACTGTTGCAATAATCTCATCTTTACTTTCAGCATGCAGCAACAAACAATTTAATAGACTATTTTCTGTTCGCGTCAAATGCACGCAACCTCCATCGGCACGGGTGATCGTACTTTCTCGAGGAGAGTAAATGGATTGGTTTCCTATGCAATAGTACATAAAATTACTCATATTAACGTACCTGTCTTCCTATATTTCTCTGCTAAGGAAGCGCTGAACAAATCATGTTTCGAGCCCAATGCGTCATTCTGCCGATTTCTCAACGTGCGAGCGCTCGGTGATCAGTAAATTCGAGGCAACGCCCTTGCATCGAACGGCTTTTGCCGCGTATTTGGCCCGTTTTCCAGGGTTCTCTGGCCCATCAGGACGCACCTTGGGCGCAAACGTCCAACAATCGCCGGCGCGCCAACACCAGATTGGCCATGCCGAACAGCGCAAACAACTGTGCCTCATTCTTCGTCAGCCCCCGATAACGGGCCTTCGGTGCTTGAAGAGGTTCTTGACCACATGGAAGGGTTACTCGACCTTGGCGCGAATCCTCGCCTTGAGTTTCTCGGCCTTTTCGCGAAGCTGGCCGAGCTCGTCGTCCGGCAGGGCCTTGCGTTGGCCTCTCTTCATCGCCACATTCCAGCTCACCGGGGTGTCGCGGTTCTCTTCGCGCTTATCCACCCCCTGGTAGCCAATGCAGCAGCGCATGGGTCTGGCTGACATCGCTGACGTTGCCCGACGTGCCAACCACCGTATGCACCAGGCCCGATTCAGCGTCCACGCCGATGTGCGCCCTCATGCCGAAATACCACTGATTGCCTTTCTTGGACTGATGCATGTCGGGGTCACGCGCCTTGTCACGGTTCTTGGTCGAGGGCGGGGCGGCAATCAGCGTGGCATCGAAGTAAAGAATTGATAACGGTCATTACTGTGAAGGCAATTAAGGAAATCAGCGGTAGCGGCACGCTCCCCAAGAGCGTCATGTCAGCCCCGGAACAAGGCGTTCCGGCACCGCACGGTTTGATGTTTTCCGGGATAAAACCGGCGATGAGCAAGCAGTGATACAGGGCTATTCCCCAGCCGATAACAGCAAGCGGCAGCGCATATTTCCAAACAGCAAAGTCCGAGCGATAACAGGCAATAACCAGTATTAGCGCTAGAGGAAACATGAAGATCCGCTGAAACCAGCACAGCACACAGGGGGCTTTTCCCATCACCTCGCCGATGAACAAGGCACCGAAGGTCGAGGCCATGTCGATTCAGTTTTTATTGATTTAAATAAAATGTTAGCTCTGGCTCTGGCTCTGGCTCTGGCGCCGGGTGCGCTTATTGCGAGCCAACACCTTTGCATAGCACTTGTTTTTGTTCACTGTTAACATTCATAAAACACAATCCGTCTGATTCTTTATAGAAAGAAAAAATAACGCCAAACGTATTGGTTTGTTGCAGTTCTGCATTGGATGGGATTGCATTTTCAGCACCGGTTACGGTATAGGTTGTTGATGTTATCTGTTGATTGGATTTGAATTTATTCTCTGTGACAACAGCAACTTCCTTGCGGGGGACTCCCCTAATCATAATGCTAGAGCGGTTGCTTGTTCCATAGTCACCGAAGTTAAACCAGTTATGACTAGCAACAAAAAAACTTCCGCCGTATTCAGGCGCATCGCTATCAGCATGCATGTCAAACTGATGGTAAGCATCGCGTCCGCCCCCCTGCATTACAAGGTTATGAGTCGCATAGTATCCCTCACCACTTCCCCCTGAGCCCGCTACAGCATGGCGATTGTAGTCAAAAATATTGCATTCAATATTTGCGGTTGCATGACCATTTTGAACAACAACGCCATATCCAAGACCACTTTTAATGTTGTGATGGATATAGTTGTGATGGATATTGGCATCCCTGCTTTTCTTTATAGATACACCGGTCCAAGGCCAGCCATATATCTCGCTATTATCAATCATGACATTAACACTATCTACCTCAGTCTGAATCCCAATGGTTTTCTTGACTGTATCTGACACTTGCACGGGACCTTCAATCCTCAAACTGCTTAAACGACCGCCTGACGCCACATATATAACAGGGTATTCATCAGCATTTGAGTCGTATTTTTCAGCAACAAGGAGTCGTCCACCATCAGAACTTACAGACCGAGAGCTGAACACCGTTTGATTGGATCCTATCTTAAGAGCTCCTTTTTCATTTGGCACATCAATTGTTACATCACCAGCTATGTATATGTATTGCTCTTTATGCTCAAGGAGTGCCTTTAACTCCTCGTATGTTGTTGCCCTGCTCCATAGTGATGGATCAACATTATAGCTTGGCGTGACTCTATGATCTGACACACCAATAACACCACACTCACTCGCAACAACAACTCCACCTCCAAAAAAACAAAGACAAAGACAATACCTTTCTCATTAAACACCTCATTTATCAAATGAATCAGTCGACACTTAATCTCGGAGGTAAGTTAACAACCAACATACCCACAAATTTAATCACACATATCTTTACCAAGATTGGGGGATATTTCTTCAGAATACCCTTAAGCAGTTGCAAGGAAAGTAAAAGCATTTTCCGAATTAATTGGTGATCCTCAAGAATGAGAGCTCTTGAGTTGCTTGTGATCATTCCAGCTTGGTAATGCGACCATTATCATGACAAACCCCAGAGCTGACCGTAGGGCTTTCCCTCATTTAGCGCAGGGGTAGTAGGAGACCGGACTTTTAATGAGCAGTGCCAGATAGCTGCAACCTATGCCTAGAGGACTTGCACCTCCAAGTCACCAGCGTGACCAGCGTGACCAGCACAGCCAAACTGTTGCACTTACGCGCAACGCGCCATGCCTGGCGCACCCAAAAAAAAGCGCCCAGCTGGGCGCTTAAGGTACATCTCTTTCCAAAGGAGCTCGGGGGCTTCTAGAGATGGACGGCGAAGGGAAAAGCAGCGTTAGCCTTTGGCTTTTTGCTCGGCGGTAGCGGACTTGTCGCTTAATGCATCTGGCGCGGTAACCGGAGGCTTCCCGTGAATTTTTTCCTGGTTTGCTCTGAACTGCTTCACCATCTCTTGCGAGCGCTCGCTGCCGCCTTCAGCCAACGCGACAGTCGATGCAATAGAAAGCAAACCAACAAATACGATTTCGGTCATGTTCATAATTAAAATCCTCATAAAAATTAATATATCGCACTTACCGCAAAAACTGCGGCAAAGCTCTGCGAAAGCCATTTAAGTATAAGGGCAGGTAACTAACAGGAGCATGATAGCAACATTACACTTATGTAATATTGGCGAATATACAGACTACTGGCGATGCACTGAGATGACTTTTTAGAAAAAAACGCTCGGGAGAGCAACTATCCCGAGCAGAGACTCTAGTTATAAAACAGTTAATGGGTATTCGACGATCAGGCGAACTTCATCCAGATCGGATTCATAAGCTGTGGCACGGGTATTCATCTGTCGCACGCGCAAAGACAAGTCCTTCAACGTACCGGACTGCATTACATACATGGCTTCGATGTTGCGCTCCCAGCGATGCTGATCGGTCAGCGGGTTGCCGTCAGCGTCGCGACGCATGTAGACGCTGTTGGCTGCGGAGTAATCGGCATCGGTGCCCTTTGCATAGCGCGTCATAAAGGACAGACCGGGTACGCCGAAGGTGGTCATATCGAGATCGTAGCGCAGCATCCAGGAGCGTTCTTTCGGCGAGTTGAAATCACTGTATTGGATCGAGTTGTCGAGGTAGATCGAGTCGGACTGGCGCAGGTAATCAAAGTCGTTATCACCCTGGTTGCGCTGATGGGAAAGCGCCAGGCTGTGGGCGCCGAGCTTGACCCCTAATTTGCCGCTGTAAATGTCGTTATCGAGCTTGCCGAGCAGTTTTTTGCCGTCATCGACAGTCTTGTAGTAATTCAGACCTCCGAATAACGACAGTTCATCTGCCAACGGATACGTGAAGGACATGCCCGCATAGTGCTGATTCCAAGCATCTTTTAAACGGCTGCTGTAGAGACTGAAAGCGAGGTTGTCCTGGGGCGCATAGTCACCACCAAAATAGGCGATCCAGGGCGATGCCACGGCCCCTGCATAGAAGGTTTCGAACTGATCACGCATACCGCTGACTTGCGGTTGACTCATCGCATGCAAGCGGCCGCCCTGTAGTTTTAGGCCGCCGATACTGGTGTTCTCGGCGGTCGCACCCCGGAAGCTTTCCGGCAATAGGCGCGAGTCGCCGTAATGCACCACAGGTGTCGTCGGGAAGACATCGCCGACCTTGATCAGGGTGTCGAATAGACGGGCTTTGACCGCACCGCCGAGCTTTGAATAGTTATCCTCTGCCACTCCATTGCTATTGACCGGAAGCAAATTGATACTGCCGCCTGGGCCATAGCGACCGTTGCCGGTATCCAGTTTGAGACCGAGCATGGCGAAGGCGTCGATCCCAAAGCCGAGGGTGCCCTGAGTAAACCCCGACTCGAAATTGCTGATGATGCCGTGGCTCCATGCTTCGGAATAACCGTTGCCGGTAGGACTCGACTGATGATCACGGTAATCACGATTGAAATAGAAGTTACGGTTGAGGACAGTCAGGCTGCTGCCTTCGACAAATCCAGACGTTTGCTCTTCGGCGTTAACGGTCAGGCTACTCACTAACGTCGACATAATGGCGATGGCTAGCTTGGTTTTATTGTGCATTGGCTGCTCCTGTAAGCTGGCGATTATTGATATTTTCATCGCCATGCGGCGTTTTTATAAATAATACGAGCACGGGCCCATGAGAAATTCATGGCGGACGTGGCTTATCTTGGCAAGCGGGAGATAACCTGAAGATGATTGAACAATTACAATCCTGTAATATTTATGCCTGGCGGCCGCAAAACTGAGTGCAGCACCTCCTCTGCGCTATGAGAGTTCCATGTCATATTACGAATTCAGCATTGAAGAACGCGCCACGATTCAAGTGGGTCAATTACTAGGCATGAGCCAGTGAGCAATTGCCCGCATATTTAACCGAAGTACCTGCGGCTTGATTTGAGTGGACAGAATTGTCCAGTCCAGAGGATAGGTTCAGACGACAGCAACACTGCTGAGCCTCGGGAAGCTCAAGCGAAAAGAGGTGACTCCCGCGGGCTGGCTGCTGACCTCTACCGTCCCCTGGTGCAGGCTCATGATCGAACGAACTATCGCCAAACCAAGCCCGGTGCTGCCTGCTGAGCGTGAACGGCTCTGGTCTACGCGATAAAAGCGTTCGAAGAGGTGTGGCAGATGCTGCGCCCGGATGCCGATGCCTGGATTAACGACTGAAAGCGATACCTGTTCGCCATGGGTTTCGATCAGGATGCTGATGGTGCTGCCTATCGGACTGTGGCGCAGCGCATTCGACAGCAGATTCGAAATGGCGCGCTGGATCATTAAACGATCACCCAGGACCGAGCCCGCTCCAGAAATGCTTAAGCTGATGTGCTTTTCTTCGGCACTCATACTGAACAGCTCAATCACACGCCGGGCTTCAGTATCGAGGGATATTTTTGCGAATGGCACCAGGGCCGCGGGATGACTGACGTGCGCGAGAAAGAGCATGTCCGAGACAATTCGACTGACACGCTCAAGCTCCTCGGTACAGGACTCCAGAACGGCTTTATATGCTTCAGGCGGGCGCTCGCGCGCGAGCGTTACTTGCGCCTTGCACATCAGGTTGGTAATGGGCGAGCGCAATTCATGCGCCAAGTCATCGGAAAACTCAGAGAGTTTCCGCACCCCGCTGTCGAGGCGGTGGAGCATGAAATTGATGCCGTGAGCCAGATCACTGAGTTCTTGCGGAAGCTTGTCGACGGCAAGGCGATGGCTGAGGTCTTGGGTCGAAACCAGCGCCGCCACCGTGCGGAACTGCCGTAATGGCGCAAGGCCACGTTGCACTATCCACCACGCGCCTATAGCAATCAGGATCAGTAGCATCGGTACGGCAATCAGCATTGATTTGAGGTAGGCGCTGAGCAGAGTGGCGTCATCCGAGCGGTTGATCGAGAGCAGGACACGCGCCTGCCCGCCATCCTTTAAGCGCAGCAACTTGGCGGCCGTCAGAAAGGCGTTGCCTTCGCGGTCGAGCCAGCGTTGGTAGCGGGTCGTTTCGCTGGCGTAGATCGTCTTAAGTGGCAACTCAAATGACTTTGCGCCGACGCTCAAGAGCGCCGGCGCATTGGCCTCGAGGGGATAAATGGTGAGGTTCAAGTTGTCGTGGCCCATGACCGGATCCAGCAGCGCATGGGGGGACTGGGCAATGTCAGCGGTGCTGATGTCGTTAGCCAGGTGGTATTGCAACTGTTCTAGTTTGCCGTCCAAGTTTTTTTGCGCCTGCGCATCCAGCTCATGGGTCAAGGCAAAATAGGCCAGGGCGGCCAGCAGAATCACTAAGCCCGCGCCCATCAGACCGACCGACAGCCCAAGGCGCAGCGATAAGCTGGGAGGCTTCATTGCCGTTCCTCGAGGACATAGCCAACGCCACGCAGGGTGTGAATCAAGCGGTTGTCGAACGGCTCATCAATCTTGGCACGCAGTCGCCTGATCGAAACCTCGACCACATTGGTGTCGCATTCGAAGTTCATGTCCCAGACCAGGGAGATTATCTGCGTGCGCGACATCACCTCCCCCGAGCGCCGCATCAGCAAATGCAACAGCGCAAACTCCTTGGTGGTCAGATCGATGCGTTGCGCGCCGCGAAATGCCCGGTGTCTGCCCGGGTCGAGTTCGAGGTCGGCAACCTTGAGGACCTCGGGTGTCAGAACCTGCTCGCTACGGCGCAAGAGTGTGCGCACCCTGGCGAGTAATTCGGGAAACTCGAAAGGCTTAAGCAAATAATCGTCGGCGCCTAAATCCAGCCCCTTGATCTTGTCGGCCAGCCGCCCGCGCGCAGTGAGCATCATTACGCGGGTACTGCTGTTGCGACGTATATGTTCGAGAACGCCCCAACCGTCGAGTTCGGGCAGATTGACATCGAGAATAATCAAATCATAAGCCTGTTGCTGCGAGAGGTGCAGGCCGTCGACGCCGGTGGCGGCGTGATCAACAATATAACCACTCTCAGTTAAACCTTGATGTAAATATTCGGCGGTTTTCGGCTCGTCTTCGACGATGAGGATACGCATACGGGCTTACCTTGAAAGCAAAAGAAGCAATAAGTTTTAATTTATGTTACGCGCCAGGCTGTGACTGAATAGTTGTATGGCTATCGGCACATAACCAGGCAAGCCTGAGACTGTTTTACAACAGCCCCAAGTTGACGATTAACATGCTCTTAACTGTTTAATCGATGGACTCAAGGCTAAAGCCTGTAGTGACTACAGGGTCAAGCAAAAACCTTTATTCAGCAGGCCTTTAGGCGCTTGCAGGGCAGCAATCTAATTAAATCCTCTGCCGCCGGAGCTGGTCCGAGCCGCCGCATACGGCATCTCGGCAGGCAAAACGAGACGCTGGATATATTGCGCAAGTATTTGTTTCCAGTTATTGCGAATCATCCATCGCTCACCCTGATTGGCGCCCGGCATATTAGTCCGGTTTTCGTCGGCATTGCGCCAGATAACGTATTTGTAATATTTCGGCAAGCTTGCCGATAAGCACGAAGCAGTACATTGGCGGCGCACAAGTTACTTGCCGCCTGCGCATGCAGGCAGACTCGGCCATTAATAGCGCACCACTTACAGCCAGTGACAGTTTCAAGTGGGCCGGCCGCGACAACTTTATCTAATTCAGCCGCTAGAGGATTGTTAACGTGCAAGGTAATAAAGTAATAACTGCGCCGTTACAAACAAACAGGTTACTTATTGTTGCGGGCATTGCCGCAGGAATAATCATGGCGCTCGGCAGTTTCGCGCAGAGTGCGCGAGCGGCGGAGCGGCCAATACTGACGATCGACAGTGCATTGACGGCCGCGTTTAGCCGCAACCCGGACCTTGCGGCGGTCGGCTGGGATAGCGCTATTGCTCAGGGTGAGAGGCTGCAGGCAGGCTTAATGCCTAACCCTGAGGTGTCTTGGGACACCGAGGACACCCGCAGCAATACGCGAACCAGCAGCGTGAAAATCACCCAGCCGATCGAGTTGGGCGGTAAGCGAGGCGCGCGCATTGATGTTGCCGAAGGCGCCCAAGATGCCGCGGCGCTGGAGCTGGATCGCCAGCGCAATGCCTTGCGCGGCGATGTGATCGAGGCCTTTTATGGCGCATTACGGGCGCAGCAACGGGTCCAGCTGGCCCAGCAGTCACTGAGCCTGACCGAGCGTGCAGTGGCGGTCGCCGATGGGCAGATTCGCGCGGGTAAATCGTCACCGGTCGAGGCCACCCGGGCGCAAGTGCAGCTTGCTGAGGCGCGTTTGGAGATGCGCCGGGCCGAGATGGAACAGGTCAATGCCTACCAGCAGTTGGCTGTCATCATGGGCGATGCCCGCCCGCAGTTTGCCAAGGTGCAGGGCGATACCAAGCAGTTGGCGCGCCTGCCCACTGCGGCAGTGCTGCTGGGGCGCTTGCCGGCAACCGTTGAGCTGCGTTTGGCGGCACTGCAGATCGACCAGAGTGAAGCCGCATTGGCGCTGGAGAAAACCCAGCGGGTCCCCGACCTAAATGTCAGCGTGGGCAGTCAGTACAGTGCCGAGAGCCGTGAACGGGTCAACCTGGTTGGGTTTTCCATGGCTATTCCGCTGTTCAACCGTAATCAGGGCAACGTCCTGGCGGCGGCTCGGCGCGCCGACCAGGCCCGTGACCTGCGCAACGCCAACGAACTGCGCCTGCGTGCAGAGGTTTTGCAGGCGCTGGCCCAATGGCGCACGGCACTGGGCGAGGTGCAGTCATTCGGCACAACCATTTTACCGGCCGCCGAAAGCGCCGTAAGCAGCGCCCTGCGGGGCTTTGCAATGGGCAAGTTCAACTTCCTCGATGTGCTAGACGCCCAGCGCACGCTGATTGGCGCGCGCACTCAATACATTCAAGCCATCGCCGCTGCGACCAGTGCCTGGGTACAGATCGAACGCACCTTCGGCGATACCAATGAGCTATCGGGCGATCAATAAGACCGCTCACCGCCAGCCAGGGAAATGGACCCAAACCAAGGTTGTTTTCCCGCTGCGCCGCGAGCGCTAAATCGAATTACTGAGGAGACTCCATGAACAAGAAACAATGTATCACCCGGGCTGTGACCCTGACGCTGGGCGTGGGGGTTGGCGCCGCGCTGCTTCTCGATGGCTTCGCCACTCCCGTGGGCAGTGCACCGCCGAGCCTGCCAAACGACGCCCACAGTGAGCGCTCGCCTTTGGCAAAACAAGCGGAGCCGGCCCATGAGGAGCAAGAGGGCTTGCTTGAACTCAGCGCAGAGCAGATCACGCTCGCCGGGATTGAGCTGGCCGAGGCTCAGGCCCGCACCATGAGTAGCGCGATTTCGCTGCCGGGGGAAATCCGTTTCGACGAGGACAGTACCGCCCATGTGGTGCCACGTGCCGCCGGGGTGGTGGAGTCGGTGCAGGTCAGTTTGGGCCAAAGGGTGCAGCAGGGTGAGCTGTTGGCGGTGATCGCCAGTCAGCAGATTTCCGAGCAGCGCAGTGAGATGGCCGCCGCCCAGCGGCGTGTCGAGTTGGCGCGCACCACCTTTGCCCGTGAGCGGCAACTGTGGCAAGACAAAATATCGGCCGAGCAAGATTACCTGCAGTCTCGCCAGACGCTGCAAGAGGCAGAAATTGCGCTCAACAATGCGCGCCAGAAGCTGAACGCCATCAGCGGCAGTACGCAGCTGGCGGGCGGCAACCGCTATGAACTGCGTGCCCCCTTTGCGGGGGTGGTGGTGGAAAAACACCTGGTACCCGGCGAGGTCGTCAGTGAGGCGAGCAATGCCTTTACCCTCTCGGATCTGTCGCAAGTCTGGGCCACCTTCAGTGTCTCGCCGAAGAACCTCAATGCGGTGCAGCTGGGCAAGCCCGTCAAGGTCAGCGCCCCCGAGCTAAATGCCCAAGTCAGCGGCAGCGTGGCTTACGTGGGCAGCCTGCTGGGCGAGCAAACCCGCAGCGCCACGGCGCGGGCGACGCTGGCAAACCCAACGGGTGGGTGGCGGCCGGGGCTCTTCGTCACGGTGCTGCTGACCACTGAGACCCAGCAGGTGGCCGCGGCGGTTCCCGAGCAGGCGATCCAGACCATCGAGGATAAACCCGCCGTATTCGTGCGGGTCAATGACGGCTTTGTCGTGCAGCCGGTGACGCTGGGCACCCGTGACGAGGGTTATGTCGAGATCATCGCGGGCCTGGCGGCCGGTGCCCAGGTCGCGACCACCGGCAGCTTCATTCTCAAGTCAGAGCTGGGCAAGGGTTCAGCCGAGCACGCCCATTGATCCGCCTTCCCGGACGAGTAGCCACTCATGTTTGAACGTATTATTCAATTTGCCATCGAGCAGCGCCTGCTCGTGCTGCTGGCCGTGCTGGCGATGGCCGGCGTGGGCGTCGCCAGTTATCAGCAACTGCCTATCGATGCGGTGCCTGATATCACCAACGTACAGGTGCAGGTCAATACCGCAGCGGCAGGCTTCTCGCCGCTGGAAACCGAGCAGCGTATTACCTTCCCGATTGAAACGGCGATGGCCGGCCTACCCCACCTGCAGCAGACCCGGTCATTGTCGCGCTCGGGCTTGTCGCAGGTCACGGTGATCTTCGCGGATGGCACCGATCTGTATTTTGCCCGCCAGCTGGTCAGCGAACGACTGCAAAGCGCTCGCGAGCAATTGCCCGCCGGGGTCGAAGCGGTCATGGGGCCGATCTCCACGGGGCTGGGGGAGATTTTCTTATGGACAGTCGAGGCCGAGGACGGCGCGCTGAAGGAGGATGGCACTGCCTATACGCCTACCGATCTACGCGTGATCCAAGACTGGATAATCAAACCGCAGCTGCGCAATGTGCCGGGCGTTGCCGAGATCAACAGCATCGGTGGCTTCGCCAAGCAATTTCAGATCGCCCCTGACCTTAAGCGCCTGGCCGCCTATAAGCTGACCCTGACTGATCTGGTCAACGCCTTGGAGCGCAACAATGCCAACGTTGGCGCCGGCTATATCGAGCGCAGCGGCGAGCAACTGCTGATACGTGCGCCGGGTCAGGTCGCCGGCATTGCCGACATCGCCAATATCGTCATCAGCAATGTCGAGGCCACGCCGATCCGTGTCAGCGATGTTGCCGAGGTAGACATCGGCCGCGAGTTGCGTACCGGTGCGGCGACCGAGAACGGTCGCGAGGTCGTGCTGGGTACGGTGTTTATGCTGATTGGCGAGAACAGCCGCAGCGTTTCCCAAGCCGTTGCCTTGAAGCTGGCGCAGATCAATCGCTCGCTGCCTAAAGGGGTGATGGCCGTCACCGTCTACGACCGCACCAACCTGGTGGATAAAGCCATAGCGACGGTGAAGAAGAACCTGATTGAAGGGGCGATCTTGGTGATCGCCGTGTTGTTTCTGTTTTTGGGCAATATCCGCGCGGCGCTGATCACCGCGATGGTCATTCCCCTGGCGATGTTGTTTACCTTCACCGGCATGTTCAGCAACAAGATCAGCGCCAACCTGATGAGCCTTGGTGCGCTGGATTTCGGCATCATTGTCGACGGTGCCGTGGTGATTGTGGAAAACGCCATTCGCCGCCTCGCTCATGCGCAACAGCGTCACGGGCGACTGTTGACCCGCGCCGAGCGTATGCACGAGGTATTCGCCGCTTCCAAGGAAGCGCGGCGCGCGCTGATTTTCGGCCAGTTGATCATCATGGTGGTGTACCTGCCGATCTTCGCGCTGACCGGCGTTGAGGGGAAAATGTTCCACCCCATGGCCTTCACCGTGGTGATAGCACTGCTGGGGGCGATGATTCTCTCCGTGACCTTTGTGCCCGCCGCGATTGCGACCTTCATCACCGGTAAGGTTAAGGAGGAAGAAAATGCGCTGATGCGCACGGCACGGCGTGGTTACGAGCCGCTGCTGACTTGGGTTATGGGCCATCGTTCAGCGGCGTTTGCACTTGCCATCGTCGCCGTGCTGCTATCTGGGTTGCTGGCCAGTCGCATGGGCAGTGAGTTCGTGCCGAGCCTGAGTGAGGGCGACTTCGCCCTGCAGGCGCTGCGCGTGCCCGGCACCAGCCTGACGCAATCGGTGGAAATGCAGCAACGCCTGGAGCAAACCGTGATCAAGCGAGTGCCGGAAGTTGAGCGCATGTTCGGCCGCACCGGCACCGCCGAGATCGCCTCGGACCCCATGCCACCGAATATCTCCGACAGTTACGTGATGCTCAAGCCCAGGGAGCAGTGGCCTGACCCGAGCAAATCCCGCGAGCAGCTGATCGCCGAATTGCAACAGGCCAGCGCGGCGGTGCCTGGCAGCAGCTATGAACTGTCACAGCCGATCCAGTTGCGGTTTAACGAGTTGATTTCCGGGGTGCGCAGTGATGTCGCGGTGAAGGTCTTCGGCGATGACATGCAGGTACTGAATAAAACCGCGGCAGATATTGCACAAGCCTTGCAGCAGGTGGATGGCGCCTCCGAAGTTAAGGTCGAGCAGACCACCGGCCTGCCGGTACTGACCATCAATATCGACCGTGACAAGGCGGCCCGCTACGGCCTCAACGTCGGCGATGTACAAGACACCATCGAGGTGGCCGTGGGTGGGCGTCAAGCAGGCACGCTATTTGAGGGCGACCGCCGCTTTGACATGGTGGTGCGCCTGGCGGACAAATTGCGCACGGATATTGATGGCCTTGCCAAGCTGCTGATTCCGGTGCCGGCCAATAGCAGTACGGGGCAGATTGCTTTTATTACCCTCTCGCAAGTGGCCAGTCTGGATCTGCTGTTGGGGCCTAATCAGGTCAGCCGCGAGAACGGTAAGCGTTTGGTGGTGGTTAGCGCCAACGTGCGGGGCCGCGATATTGGCTCTTTTGTGCAGGAAGCCAGCACGCGTATCGAGCAGCAGGTGAAGATTCCGGCGGGCTACTGGACCGCCTGGGGGGGGCAGTTCGAACAGCTAAAGTCCGCAGCTGAACGTTTGCAGATCGTGGTGCCGGTTTCTTTGCTGCTGGTGCTGGTGCTGCTGTTTATGATGTTTAACAACCTCAAGGATGGCGCCTTGGTGTTTACCGGCATTCCATTCGCCTTGACCGGTGGCATCCTGGCTCTGTGGCTGCGTGATATTCCGCTGTCGATCTCCGCCGGCGTCGGCTTCATTGCCTTGTCGGGGGTGGCCGTATTGAACGGCTTGGTGATGATCGCCTTTATCCGCAACTTGCGCGAAGAGGGCCGCACACTTGACAAAGCCATTTACGCGGGCGCCGTGACGCGCTTGCGGCCGGTGCTGATGACGGCATTGGTGGCCTCGCTCGGCTTTGTGCCGATGGCGCTGGCGACGGGGACCGGGGCTGAGGTGCAGAGACCTTTGGCGACCGTCGTGATCGGCGGCATCTTGTCCTCCACCCTACTCACCCTGCTGGTCTTGCCGGCGCTCTATCATTGGGCGCATAGGCGCGAAGAGGACGAGCCAGACAGCCGGATGGACGAGGGAAAAGTAGCTGACTGAGTTGCGCTGAGCTGGCCCCAATGAATCGCAATCGCGAGATGTCTCGCAGGCCTTGTAGCCACTGCTGCATGGCCTGCAGCTTGGGCTGCAACTCGCGATTGCACAGGTTTTGTCACTCGGTGTTGGCGAGATCCCGGCTACCTCCTTCGGTTTCGTACAGCTCGCTAATCGCAGCAAGCCGTCGCCCGCCACAGGCTCTAGTTTGCTTTGTGCAGCTCAAAAAACTTGCTCCGGGCATGGGCCATTCAGCCGACCGCGAACAGGGCCTTGTAGCCGGCATAGCATCGAGGTCGCCGCTGCGATAGGCCCGTAGGTAGGCACACTTGGTTTTTTTCCAGGTAGGGGTCGAATTGCTGAATGCTCGATGCGCGGCAGCTGCTCGGGTAGCGGTGCCGGCCATTGCCGCTCGGTTTCGGCGGCAATGGCGGCGCTAACGTCCGCGACATTGGCGGCCGTACCAACCACGCTGTGCACCAACCCCGGCTCAGCAGCGACGCCAATGTGTGCCTTCATACCGAAATAGTTTTGGTTACCTTTCTTGGTCGAATGCATTTCCGGGTCGCGCTTGCGCTTCTTATTCTTCGTCGAGCTGGGCGCATGAATGATCGTGGCATCGACTATAGTGCCCTGGCGTAGCATCAACCCGCAGTCGCCCAAGTAGCCATTGATGACGCCCAAAATACCAGCCGCCAAATCGTGCTTCTCCAGCAGGCGCCGGAAGTTGAGGATGGTGGTTTCATCTGGGATGCGATCAAGGCTGAGACCAGCAAACTGGCGCAGAATCATAGTCTCGTACAGCGACTCTTCCATCGCCGGATCGCTGTAGCCGAACCAGTTCTGCATCAGATGTACACGCAAAATGACCATCAATGGATACTTCACCCTTCGAGTAATGCGGCTCAATCAGCGTGATCAAGCCTTTCCACGGCACCACCTGATCCATCTCAACCAGGAAGCGCTCGCGACGGGTTTGTTTACGCTTGCCAGCGTACGCAGCATCAGCGAAGGAAATCAGTTTCATCGGGGAGCTCGAAAAACTGGATGGATATATTTGACCAGAATCAGGAAGTTTTTTTCAGAGTTCCCCTAAAGCGATAGTCGGAACCTCTCGTACTGCTGATACCTGCAAGGATCCGGCAAAGAATCCACCAGCCTCGACATAACGCAAAGCAGACTTGGCATCCTTCCAGCCGACATAACTCATCAGGGATTTTTGGTCCCAGCCGCTGCGTGTCGCCCACGTCGCAAAGCCGCGGCGCAATGAGTGGCTGCTGTACAGCTCACCGGCTAGCCCTGCACGTTGCAACGTTTGCCGTAGCAGCGGAATCACACTGTTGTGATTCAGAGCAGTTTCTTGCAACTGCCCCCAACGGTTGATTCCGCGAAACACTGGTCCGCGCGCAATACCCGCCACCGAGATCCACTCCAAGTAAGCCTGCACCGGACAGAGGCGCTGCAAGGCCGGCGCCGAATAAGTCGTGCCCAGGTTGTCGCGATCACCCTTGCTCCTCGATAAAAAAAGCGTCATGCCCTCGCCGGCTCGCGCTTGAATATGCTCGACCTGCAGACGGCACAGTTCGTCGCTGCGGAAGGCCCGCCAGAAACCGAGCAAGATCAGCGCCCGGTCACGCCAGCAGCGCTGCAAGAGGCCAAAGTTTTCAATCTCGCGAGCGCGCTGCCCTTCCCGCTCTAACCAAGCCACGCACTGCTCCAAATGCACGAGCTGCAGAGGCTCTGCCTGTTTCTCTTGGGCGGGATGCAGGGCACGGATGCCGCGGAAAACCTGGCGTACCAGCGGCGCCTTGGTTGGATCGGGAAAACCTTGGCTGTTGTGCCACTGCGCCAGCGCGGAGAGACGGAGCTTGAGGGTGTTACTCGACAGGAGGCTGGCATGCTCGACTAAGTAGCGGACCACTGTCATGCCCAGCCGTTGAAGCTTAGGCGCCGTATGCTCAAGGTTTAGTCTTCACTGGTGAAGGTTTGGACTTTTTCCTCGCGCGTGTCTTGCGTTCGCTGACCGGCGATGAGCGCAGTTGCACTAACTGCTGCTCCAGCGTATCTCCACGCGACTGCTGTGCTGCGGCGTTTTGCAGTGCTTGACCCAGCGCGGCCTGCACGCCTTCAATCCTTTGCTGCAACTGCTCAAGCTGGTTGCCTGCTTCCTTCACTTGAGCAGTCCTGCGCTTGCCCTCTTCCCGGGCACGATCGACTTCACGATGCGCACGATCCTCGACCCCGCGCACGTAGATCTCCTGCGCGACGCGTTCCTGCTCGGCCTTGAGTCGCAACTCCTGCAGTTCCTGCCGTAAGGTCTGGCTGAACTGCTGCGCGTCACCGCGCTCCCGCAGCAGGCTGTCGCGCTGCTGCTTCAAGTCTTGAATCTGCGTTACACGCTGTTCCAGGAGCAACTCCAGGTCTGCCAAACGGATCGCGCTGACTTGTTGCGCCGCCTGCGCGGCCGCGGCGTGTTGGCGCGCCAATGCGGTGTCCTGGCGCGCCTGATCTTCCACCGCAGCGACCCGCTCGCGCTCGGCAGTCAGCACCTGGCGTTGCTCAGCTTGGGCTTGTTCGGCGGCGCCTTGCGCCAGATGGATGGCCTGCTGCCACACCGCGACAAACGCCTGCGCCACCTCCCCGGGCAACGCCGGTAGGCGGGTCTCACCCTTCAGCCGCTCCGCCAAGCGTGCCCACCATTGATCGAGCAGCCCGCCCACCCGTGCAGGGCTTCCACGGCCCAGCTCTAGGCGAACGCGTTCCACCGTCGGCCGTTCACCGCGCGCTAGTACCGCATCGGCCGCGGCAAACACCTCGTTTTCCGGCACTCCTACTGCCATGGCTCATCTCCGGTTATATTAGGTCTGATAATAAAAGATTATCCGACCTTGTTTAATTGATAATGGAATTATAATACGTTGAACGTATTAGAACTTACAGTACAGCTTCAACTGATCGACGAACCACTGCTAAACCCCCAGGAGCTGGCGCTTATCGCTCAAGAAGCCGCTTCGGGCTTTGTCGCCAGCGGCACCGCAGCCAATACGGTGCGCAGCTACCAGAGCGCCCTCACCTACTGGTCGGCCTGGTTGCGTCTGCGCTACGGAGTTGCGCTGGGGGATGCACCGCTGCCGCCGGCGGTGGTGATTCAGTTCATCGTCGATCACCTGTCACGGCCGCTCGAAGACGGCAGCTGGACTCATTTGTTACCCCCTGCCATCGATGCCGCGCTGGTAGAGGCCAAGGTAAAAGCGAAGCGCGGCGCCCTGAGCCACAACACCGTCAGCCATCGATTAGCTGTGTTAAGCAAGTGGCACCGCCTTAACGAGTGGGAAAGCCCTGTCGAAGCCTCTGCGGTCAAAACGCTGCTGCGTGACGCGCGAAAGGCGCAGGTAAGGCAAGGGGTTTCCGTACGAAAGAAAACTGCATTAGTCGTCGAGCCCTTGGAAGCGATGCTGGCGACGTGCACTGACGGCGTACGCGGTGTACGTGACCGTGCCCTCCTTCTGCTGGCCTGGAGTGGTGGTGGGCGGCGTCGATCGGAACTAGTCGCCTTGCAGATGCAGGATGTGCGTTCACTGGACGAGGACACTTGGCTCTATGCCCTGGGCAGCACTAAGACTGACACCAGTGGAGAACGCCGCGAAAAACCACTTAGAGGTCAGGCAGCTCGAGCACTTAGGGACTGGTTAGGAGTGATTCCCACGGCTAGGGGGCCGCTCTTTAGGCGCCTTTACCGAGGCGGGAAAGTTAGCCCCATGGGGCTGTCGACTGACCAGGTTGCACGGATCGTACAGCGCCGAGCCAAGCTAGCGGGACTATCGGGCGATTGGGCTGCGCATAGCTTGAGATCTGGATTCGTTACAGAGGCCGGGCGTCAGGGCGTGCCTCTCGGTGAAGTTATGGCTATGACGGAACATCGAAGCGTCAACACTGTGATGAGTTATTTTCAGGCGGGCGCCCTACTAAGCAGTCGCGCAACCTCACTTCTACCAGACGCCCCGGACTTAAGCTGAACTCGCCGGCACGGAAAGTAGTGCCAGATTGAAGGCAGCTTATCTTAAGCTGCATAAAAGTCTGACAAGATAACTACCCCATACCAATGCCCCTTAACCAACTCGAATACTTTAACAGTGCTGATAATAACACCCTTCTAAACAGCAGCATGCTCAAATTATTGATCTCGGGGTCGAAGAGATAAGAGTCAAGCGGACGATCGTAAAAGAAATACAAAAACATCTCTTCCCATCTATGTCTACATCTCCGCGTCACGTCACTCTCAATGCTTTCTTTACTAAAATTAAAGTACCAGTAGTCGATACCCCTTGAAGGGCCAGTAGCGGGCCCGCCCACAATTATATTACAAGGTGAGAATAGATCGAGGGGGCGTAATACCCAATGGGCGGCTACCGCTCCATTGAAAGCAGTAGCCGTCAACCGTACGCTTGAGCAGACGGTTCTATAACCGAGACTGCAGACACAGGAGAAAATATTCCCGCTCACAGCGCAGACCAGCAGTGAGACTAAAACTCTATTCCCTTCGACCTCATATCCTGGGATTACATCCACAGGAATTAACAGCTTAAATCTAACGTCCAAGAGAAATCTCCTGAATAAATTCCGAAAGCCCATCATCAAGACTATCGTCAATTGATTTGGCTAATAACCTTACGCGAGTCGCCACATCAGAGGATTTCATTTCACGCCGGAACGTAAGAACGATGTCCTCGTAGCTGCTAGGTGATAGATGCATTTTTTTGAATGCGTCATTTATTTCTTCATCAGAAATAATTCTCAAAATGCACCCCAAATAACAAAGAGCTTTAGCCCTAACTATAGTGCCGGCATGAAGTGGATCACTTTGAAATTTTGCCCTGAATGAAGGCCTAGAGTAGCAAAACAAATTATCTGTCTTTCCCCACGCGTTAAACTCCCATTCAGACGCAGTAAAAGAGAATTGACGCTGCAGAATTAACTGCAGTAGGATTTTATAAGGTAAATAAGTAAATAAATCTGGCCGATCATAAATCGCATCCTGAACCTTGCATGCTAAATCCAGCCAATGGAAGTTTTTCTTCAGAAACTCCTGTGTAACTCGACCGTCATTCCAATGATTCTTGAATAAAATCACGGCGGCGTCTATCCCGTACGCTGGCAAGCTAGCACCATCCTTGAGTAATAATTTATGTTCATTACAAAATGGAAGCTGCATTACACCCCAAGTTTTTTTGACGATCGGCAATCCACAAACAGCAACAGATTCCCTCATGCATTCGATACAGTAAGAAGTCCGGAGGGGTCTTGGAATTATCCAAGTAAAGTTAGAAAAAAACCTCTCTTTAACAAAGCTTTTGTCAATCGAAAGAGCATCGCAGCAAGATACTAAACTTCGGCCAAGCACGCCGTGATCAGGATCAAGGATAGGTTTAGAGGCTCCAAAATCAAGACTATAGCTGAATGTGAAGCCAAACATATTTTCAATTTTCTCAGTCAGACACACGTCCCTCAAAGATACTCGATATAGCCATGAGGAAAAGCACTCATCATGCAGTGGCGGCAATTTCCAAGTATCTTCTAAGTACATAGTCGTCGCCCTTTCGAGGATGAAGATCTAAATCGAGTACTGATTCACCTCGTAAAAATGCGACAATTGTCGCAGTACGAATAGTTCGCGCGATTTCCAAAATGGTTTTTTGGGAATACTTAAACTCTGGCAAAGAAACTCGCCAATTGAGCTCTAAGCTGAGTGCATTAGCATATTTCTCGCTGAAAATTTTCGTCGACTCATAACCTGTGGCGGATGGAATAGAAATATATCGAGACGTCTCCGCATTGTTTGCCACTAGCCAATCATGAACCTTATTAGCGCGAGTTGAAACTACAATATTAATTCCAGAGCATCCTTTAAAAAGATTAGAAATCTCACTACAAAACCTCCGCACATCTTCAATTGACTGCCAGTACACGTCAAAGTCATCCATAACTATTATCTTTCGCTGGGTCATATTTAGGATTTCGACAAGGTACCTAGGAACCTTTTTTAGGTTTCCTCCTTGAATCGTCATTCCAAACGACTCAATCAATCGCTCTAAAAATCCAGGAGAATGCAAATATATAGATGGCCGCATCCTAACAACTGAACGTTTATTTATTGCACATATATGATCTAAAGCAGTTGTTACCCCGACCCCAGGGGGGCCTGTGAGGACTATTAACTTCCCCCCTTCACCAGTTATCTCGCGATCAATTTCGCCGATGATTTTTATAACACCATCTTCTAAGACAAAAACTTGCGCTGTAGCATTCAGCGCCTCATTTAGGCTTTGAATCATCAGAATAACCAGATGCCATACCGAACATCTCAAAAAGATGCTCGATACCCATAATGTGCTCAATCTTAATCCGCTCATCTCCGGAAAGGACGGCAAAAGAGGCGGACGCCTGGAGTGCTTTCACTACGTTATCAATCACCCCCCCGGTATTTTTATAAAGGGTCAATAGCATTGCCTGGTCGCTTAAATTTGTACGAAGTTTTAACGGCAAGTAATTAATATAAGACGCCACAAAATTTCTAAAATCATTGTCGTAATTAAAAGGTTTAATGTTATGGACTGCATATCTTCTCGCCAACTGGGGGTCCGCCCGAAGAACTATTTGAGCGTCGCCGACGCCAAAGGCAAAAACTGAAAGCCCATATTCACTTCCGGAGAGATTCTTCAGGAGCGATAGGTTTATTCTCTGTTGGAGATCAGTCAAGGTAAGTGCATCGTGCACTTCATCAATCACTACCCCCCTGATGTTCTCCCTCCGGATTATTTCCTGCATTTGAGGCGTGATATTAGATGACGCTCTCGCCTGTCGGCTTATATCAAGGCCCATTTTAGTAAGAATTAATTGTTTGAGATTGTAATTATTTGGATTCTGGTGCATCGAAACAAATAATAATTTCTGCTCCCAGTCGGCTGATTCAGCCATTAATCGCTGAACATGGCTCGTCTTTCCTGAACCACCAACTCCGCAGCACACCATACATGGTGCCTGCACTTTATTTTCTATTCGCAACATCACATGGATTTTTTTAATTAAATCATTTGCCGCAGGATGAGACACCCAAAAATCCTGACGACAAGCACGCGCTCGATCGTCATCACTCATCAAAAATAGAGAATGTCTTTTAGGGTTAACATGAACATACTGATCAACCTCTATATCTACCGCCATAACATGAACCTCATGCTAAAAACAGACTGACAAGGTAAAACCTAAAATTAATCCACCTCAAAAATCACAACGTCCTGCTCGAAGTCAACAGAGGACATTGCTGACACATGCGTCTTATCAACCTTAAGGCGAAGAGCAGGTAAAGGCAGAACCGTAATAGGCGACAAATCGCTTTCAGGCGGCATCAACGCGTCCTTGTATCCCTTATGCTGCTTTATCGCTTCTTTTCGCTTGTTGCTTTTGGCTAAACGCTTTCTCTTTTCGGCCTTATCTTGAATATCATTTACCTCTAGAACAGACCGCCGAGATAATTCAGAAGTGATTGTTCCAGGACGCGTGCCTTTTTTGGTTTTCTGATAGCGATACATCTCATAATCATCATCTCGAGATTGCTCATTTCGAGAACAGGGAATTTTTAAATACTTACCATCCATTAAAACAAGAATTGAACTGGTATCGTATGGGTCGTATTTGACTAGCACGCGCGACCTAACATGGTTAGATAATTGACAACCCCAATACCTCCGACCTAGGATATTTATCCCGGCGGGCTGGTTGAGTTTTATTTTTTCTGGATAAAAACTGATTCTAAAATCATCTACAAGGTGTTGTTCGAGCTCTTTTGGAGGGCCAAACTTTTCATGATATTCATTCCAAACCACTAAAGGAGATTTATTTTTCAATGAAGAGTGGATCGTGCCATGATATGTATTTATTGAAAATATCATTAGCTCGCGAAGATCTTTAAAAGTTAGGCATGAAAGCTTTTCACTAGACTGTCCCTTCCTCTGTTGAGAATTTGAGAAAGTAGCCCCTCGATAAAAATGAACTCGCGTAGTCATCATTGTCCCGATCAGTCGTTCAATATGTCCTCCCTGATGCTTTTGACCAAGATCTCGATGGTGTAGCTTTATTCCATAGAAATTACATTTTGTTTCAAGCAGCTCAGTCACAAACTCTTTGGCGTTGTCAGTATGAATCGCATCCATAAGACCATGCATAGGCAGCAAGTCACTCCTAACCCCCAATGCTTCCAGAATCTTTTTTTTGGGCAATACAGCGTTGGCAATCAGTAGTGCCACCGTAATACTGCTCGGCGCCAGTAGCGACAGATGAAAGCCAATCACTGCGCGAGTGTGCACATCAATTGCAAAGCTTGCCCAAGGACGGCCAATTATAGTGGTCGGGTCATCATCATCTACTATCAAGACATCTACGAGGGTGTGATCGATTTGCACCCACTCAAGAGGTCGCTTGGTAAGATAAAACCCAGGTTTTGCACCGAAAATCTGGTCAGCAGCTTCTGCGCCATACTGCTTCTTCACAATTTCCCGCTGTTTTACATTCTCCTGAATCCATCGACGGATGGTGTGATAGCTGGGACAAGGGATACGTTCTTGATCAGCTACAGCCTGTACTTGCCTCCAAACCTCGGCCATAGATGCAGATGGTCCCTTGAAAAACCCTTCAAATTTCTCACTGATAATATTTTCAAATTTTACGGATATAACTGCTCCTTTTTTTCTTCCGCGCAGTAACCTTGCAGCCCCTTTCATCCCTCCCTTCTCTTCTACACGCTTACATATTCTGTGGAACTGTGCGTGTTGTACTCCCATTCTAAGCATTGCAGTTTTTTTATCGACTAAGTTCGCTTTGTACTCTTCGACAATAGCTAAGCGCTCCGCGGCTAGACGAAACTCGTATAACTCTGCGTTTGTTGAGAGGGCGTTTGGGATGATGTCGCTTTGTCCTGACATGCTTTTACCCTTAAAGGAAATGGAAGACCTTACAAATCGCCATCCCTAACCATGCGCGACCCGATCAATTTTCTAGATCTTTTTTAGTAGTATCGCCATACCAGAACATTCGCTACTCCGTTACTAAAATTCGCGAAAAATAACCAAGATTCGACCTCAAGATGAGGTAAACCCAGGGAAAAGACGACTGTTGTTGACGTACCGCAAGATAAAGCGCTACGTCAAAACAAGCTCATTGGGCTTCATATTTAAGCTAGAGGCCGCTTAGGTGTTCCTTGGATAGGCGTGAACACGTGCATTCTTCAATGCCTTAGGTGAGATGACCACAGAGAGCTTTTATGCTTTGCAACATTTAGGGTATTTAGTTAATTTCTGTGCATAAAAAAGGAGATTAACGCTTCTGCGAGTCTCCTTTTTATGAACAAAATCTAAATAGGTCAATCAAATCATAGGCTTATCTGAATATCTTTAAATCGCAACGCTCACAGCTTAGAAATGGCAACTGGCCAGTCTTTAGCCGCTGATCGCCCTGCTGGATAATGCCACTAGCGCGCAAAGCGTCCTTCATATCGACTCGGCTTTTGCCAGCCGGCCTCGGCATAGTTATCAACAAAACAGATTTTAACTTCCGCCATACCGATGCTGGTGAAGAAAACCCACGCAGTGGCATCCTGCTGATCACGGGTAATAAACCAAAGGCCATCACCGGCAGCCAAACCAAAGCTACTTACGCGGTGTACCAACAAGTCTGCCATGCCACGCTCCATGATTATCGCCGCCCGTACATGAGCTTCGCCCATAGTCGCGGCTTGGTAAATTCTGGCCATGGTTAGCATCCTTAGAGAACATAAAAAATTTACAAAACCACGAGGTGTCATATGCTGAAAGGCAACCGATCGTCATGGTCTCGACAGGAGCATAGCATGAGCGAAAATGTGGCTTTAAAAGGCGCGCTGAGTTTGCGCAACAACGCCCATCAAGTTCAACTGATACTGCCCAATGGCGCCAACAACCCTGTGTTAGGTACCAGCGACCCAGAGGCTGAGCAGCGCCGTATCAATATAGTTAAGCAATGGGGTGGTTACCAACATGCAACGCGTCAGCAAGGGTTACTGGGTATCGAGCAACCCTTGGCGCAGCGCACGCAAAGCATTTTATATTATCAACTTCCCGCGGCTCAGCGTCAGCGTGTTAATGGCGGCCTAGGTTTACTCGGCAGTTCACGTAAGCAGTATCAGGATGTGACTGATGTAACCTTGTTGCCCTCGGCTGAATAGTTCAGTCGCTAACCGGCTTAGTCACGCCACGACCTAATAGCTATGCAACAGCTAAGGTATTGCGGGGGCAAGCATGGGGAATCTTATTAGATGCAAAAACAATGAGAGTTTTGATTTTTCTAGAAAAACTTTCGCTTTTTGTTTTGTAGTCTACACTCCGCAAGTAGCAGTGTGACCTAAGGGCGCTGCTGATTAAAAATAAAGTTAAAGGTAACTCGTGTCGATTGAAGTAAAACTCAATCCGCAAGCAAAAAACTATAGTAGCAGTCCTGTTCTCCCCTCCATAAATTGTTTGGCGAAGTTAAGAATGAAGGAATATTCGATATGGCTGAGGCGTTACGCTTCCACTTATTAGGCTCTTCGCAAAAATTTCTACAAACTTGTGCCTATATAGAGAAAGTTTCTAAGGTTGATGCCGCTGTATTGATAACTGGCGAAACCGGTACCGGTAAAGAGATGGCCGCGCGCGCCATTCATTACTATGGTGCGCGCAGCAACAAGCCCTTTATTCCAGTCAATTGCGGGGCAATACCCGAAGCGTTGATTGAAAGCGAACTATTTGGCCATGAGCGTGGTGCTTTTACCGATGCTAAATCAGCTTCGCCAGGGCTGGTCAGTGAGGCGGATGGTGGGACCCTGTTCCTAGATGAAATTGATGCATTAAGCCTTAAAGCCCAAGCGGCTATTCTACGGTTTTTGCAAGATAACACCTACCGCCGAGTCGGTAGTTGCTTACAACGTCAGGCGAACGTACGCATCATTACTGCCAGTAATGCAGACTTTAATCATTTAATTACGCAGCGTCACTTCCGCAGCGACTTGTTATATCGCATAAACGTGTTAACGCTACACATGCCGGCGTTACGTGATCGCGAGGGTGATGCCCTTGAATTAGCGCAGGTATTTTTGAAGCGATTTAGTCATCAATACCGATTGCCGACTAAATTTTTGCATCCGGATACTGTTAATCACATCGTAAAATACCCGTGGCCGGGCAACATTCGAGAGTTGGAAAACGTCATTCATCGCGAGTTTCTAATGTGTGACACCGCGCAGATTCAGTTTGGTCAGTACCCCGCGAAGCAGTCAGTTGAAAATTTGCGTGTATTTAAAAATGCCAAGGCCAATGCTATTGCGGAGTTTGAACAAGCTTACCTCTATAAGGTATTAGAACAGGCGTCAGGTAATTTGTCTGAGGCCGCGCGTATCGCCGGGCAAGAGCGCAGTGCATTTGGCAAATTGGCGCGTAAATACGGTATAACAAACTTTGTGCCTGCCGAGGCAGAGAAAGAAAATTAATCGCCCTAAAATCGTCCTGATCAATTTCAGACTAAGGCGTCCCTCCGGCTCACATGAGCATGCTGAAGTGCATTTCTTGCGAATGATATTCCGTAATTTTCGAAAATTAAGCATCCAGCATTACTATCAGTATATATTTGTACGAGGCTGGCTAGCTATCGGCTATATTAAAAATCGAGCTTATCGGTTCCTGGACGAGAAACGTGCAATGCTCAGCGCTTAAAACATCCAGCTAATGAACATACGGTGTCCACTATGGATGAGCAATCAATTCAGTTCGCCATGAATGCAATCATCTTGCACCTTAGGCAGCATCCGCAGAGTGCCGACACACTGGAAGGCATCCACCTCTGGTGGATCGCTTGGCCAGATATTCAAGAATCAATAATGGTCACTGCTGAAGCCTTGCAGCGTTTACAAGAAGCCCGGCTAATCGAGGTTCGCATCGTCGGCGAAAGGGAGCTTTGGCGGTTACCGGGCAAATCAAGCCCCACGTAATTGTGGGCCGAATCCCCGAACAGTTCTAATTAACACGAAAATGCAAATAGAAACAGGGCGGGCACGGCGCCTGCCCCCCCCCCTTCGACACTTGTCAAAACTTCAAGATTTAAAATAACTCTTTAAGTTTTGTACTACTGACTCAAGCGGGCTCATATTTCTTGCAGAGTAGATCTTCATTGCCGGCTTTACTATATCCTCGTCGCCATCAATATTTTCAATATGCTGCACGAAGGGTCGCAGTTTGTGGACTTCATCCTTCGCCATAAGCCTTAGATCATGGCGAGGCTCCGATGTCCCTGCATCGTGCGCAGCTTGGGTTCGACGGTCATGCGTAGTGTCTGGGTCAAATAGCACATAGGACAACTTATCCCTGCTTTCCCCTATGATCGAGGTTGCATGAAAGGTATCTACCTTGCTGAAGCGGCTCTCTTCAGTGGCGTTGTGAGCCGCCGCTATTACAGCAGTTTTGCCCGCGCGCACGGCACTCTGCAGTTCATCGCTATTAACCGTATCGTAAGTCTGGGTGTGCATCTTATGCGTGCCGCTATTGAAGGCCGCAAGCTCTCTGGCAACGCTTGTGGCTGCGCTGCTCGCTCTGTGCTCACAGAGCCCGTCGCTGGTGGACTGCACGGGTAACCGAGAACCTGCGAGGATTGTCTGCAGGCGTGGATCTACATGCGCGGCATAGTCGGCTTGGGTCATGTAGTTACGCAGCGTTGGCGTTGTCACCCGCTTAGTTGTTTGCCATACCATTCGTCCAAACATGTTAGTAGTACCTTATATAAATTGAGTAGCTAAGACCCTGCTGTGTTGAACTTACGCGCAACATATCAAGGTAGTATGATTGCGTATTAGCTGTGCGAAACAATTAGATTGCTCGGCTAACACGGCACTGCATGCCCATCGCACTCACAACAGTTAAAATGCCAAAGGGCTATTAATAGCAGCGCACAAATCGCAGAGGGCTGCACGACTAGCCGCAATATCGTTGCCCCGCCCACGCCGGTGAAAAAACCTTAGCTCGTTATCGGGCGCCAGTGCACGCACGGGAAGCGCAGTAAAACCCAACCGTGTCAAGGTATGCACCGAGCGTAAATTATCCTCATAGGCCGAGGTAAATATTTCCGTCACGCCATGCTGCGCCATCATCTCAAACAATAGTTGCGCGGCTTGTTGGCCCAAGCCTTGCGTTTGAAAATCACTGCCTATCCAAAAGTAAAAATAACCGGCATCACCGCTGCAATGAATGCTGCTCATGCCGACCAGGCCCCAGCATTCGTGCATCACCGCAAAACTGGCGCGGGCGGCGTCCTGTTGTTCTTTGCTAATCCACTCTTCTGCTTGCTCAATCGTGTCGAGTGCAGGCAGGCAGGTCATGATGCCGATTTGACGGTCGCGGTATTGGTATAACAATGCGGCCGCGTGTTCTTGGCTCAAGGGTTCAAGTTGCAGTGCCCGGTGCTTGAGTTCGTTCGTCGAGTCAGCGTTGACTGTGGTCTTTGCATAGTTCGGCAGATACCAGTGGTTCTGCTGCCAGCGCGCTAGTTGAGCTTGCAGTGTCGCGCAGAGTGCCAGACTGGGTGCGTGTTCAGGTTCTAGCGCTAATGCACAAGTGAGTAATTCAAGGGCTCTGGTAACACCGCCGCTGGCCGCTTCGCACCAAGCCAGCAAATAAAGATCGGTGGCGGCGTCGCCATACCAGGCAAGGCCAAAGCCAAAACATTCTTTGGCTAAACCATAATGGCCAATATGCGCAGCCATTAAGCCGACCTGGTCATAAAAGCCATCGTAGGCCGTACTGGGCAGAAAATTGCCCCAGGTATGCACCAGTGCCTGCTGCCAATTGCGCCGCGCACTGTCGCTCAGCGTTAGCGGTGGGTCGATAAAGCCGGCGATATTGGCTTTGAGTAGCTGCGGATCGTAATGCGCCAGCCGCAGCAGTGTCAGGGTATCGGCAGCGCTGTGTTGCGTGGTTGCGAGCTGGCGCATGTCATCAGGATGCGCATCAACCAGCATGGCGGCGATGGCGTGAAAATCATCTCGTGTAAACGTGTGCCTATCATCGCGCACCGCCATGTGCACCACCAAGCCAGCATCATCCAGTTGCTGCTGCCACACCCACGCGCCCTGCTCTCTTTGCTGCAGACTCAAGGCATGGAAGTTAACCAGTGGCGCGGCATCGCCTAATTGCCAGCTCGCCGGCGGGCACAGAGCACCCAGGCGGATCTGTTTTTCAGTGCATACGCCAGGGTCGGCCGCCAATAACAACGTGCGACCTTGGGCGAAGCGCTGTAACTGGTCGAATGTGGCGCACGCCGCCAGCGGTAATTGCAGCGCAGCACCATTGCAGTGATGGCGATAATGCGCCAACAACGACTCACTTATGCTCGGCGATATTGCCTGGTTCGGCGTCCATTGATAGCTAAAGTGATGAACCTCGGTAGCGCTGCCGCTTGCGGCATTGCCCGCATCGGCTAAGTCACCTGCCTGTATTTGGCTGGCGACGGTGCCGGCCAGCAGCTGGCCGTTGTGCAGGCAAAACAATTCGCTCGGCTGGGTTTGCACATAACCGTGGGCAATAACCACCAAGGGATTGGTGCAGTGCGGCAAAACTATTTGTTGCTGGGTTAAATGCAGCGCCGTGTGAGCCGTATTCCAGTACCCAAAATCGATGCGGCCAGCCGCAATCCATTCGCGAAAGTACGGGTGAGCAGCCTGCTGTTCGGCGCTGGCGGCATCGGCATAACACGCCAGATAGCACCACGACAAAGTAAGGCCCTGTGCAACGACCCGCTGGGATAATGCCTGCAGCATCAGCCACGAGGCTTGACCATCACGCGGTGCCATATCGAGCAGGTAGAGGCTTTGCGTGCGGTCAATGCAGCCATTAGCAATACCCCTTAACCAATAGCAAAGGATGGCATCGGCCCAGGCGGAAATTTGCTTCGAGGTGGGCGTGCTGCGTACTGCGCCCGTGAATAACGGCAAGCTGCTGAAGTTGTGATGGCTTAGCGCTGCGTTTGGGTGATTGCCTTGCTGGTCGTCTGGATAGGCAAGTTGTGCGGCCATCGGTTAACTCCTGCTGCCATTAGTCACGAGTTGGGCACGCCATCATCGGTCACCGTCCGCGTCCTGCTGCGCGGGCTCAAGGGCGGCTCATCACCCGGCGCGCCTGGCGCGCCAAAAGCCAGGAAGCCATTGGTTACAGAACTTACAGCGGAGCCCCGCTCAGGAACAGCAATACGCCGGGGTACGTGCACATCGGTGCGCAGCGCAACCGCAACGGTACTCGGCGCACCGGTAGCCAGATCAACCGCAAAGAAACGGTCATGCAGCACCGGGGCCCCCGCGCGATTGTCTTGGCTAAAGCGCTCATGGTAGGAGTGCGTGGCTCCGGTCGACAGCAAGCGAGCTGAAGTAACATGCTCGGCACGATGATCCGATGCAGGAGATAGGTGTGGAAACTGGCTCATAGCCACAACTGCAGGAGCGCCATGTGGGTCGGGTGGGGGCTGCACAGCGGAATCGGCTTCTCTAAAGCCGCCTGCGTTTACGGCGGTGGGCCGGCCTTGAAAGGCTACTTCGCTGGGTGTGGGTGCCGGTGGACGTGGCCCACCTCGTTTTGAGGCCATAAGAGTTCTCCTTGAAAATATAGTGCGCGATGAATACCCGCATTCATTGACCAAACACAAAATTGGCATACTAACTACGCCATTCAATAACGTTGCTTATAGACGTGCCGCCCCACCTTTAAAGTAAGCGCTATCTATCTACTTCATGGATATAGCCACATAGCGCTTATCGCGCAAAGTAAATAACACTGTGCAAAGCTGAGACTGACCGAGGCATCTGGCATGTGCCTTAATGCCCGAGCAACTGGCCATCCACAGCATCTCATCTAAACAAAGCTGCCCAGACCGCTTTAACTACTACCAAAAGGCAAAAAACAAGACCTGACCCCATGAACTCTTCGAATACTTTTTTGAACGACCCGCGAGCTGGCTTAATATATATAAGGCGAGCGAGGATACATCATACTCAATTACAGTATCTCTTCAAAAAACAAATATTACGAATGCAAAGTATTTCTCGCATAAATAAATCCGCCCTTTTTTTAATGCTCTCTACTAGGAATGGGTTGTAGTGTGGGCGGGGTTAGTAAAGCGGGTAGGTCCCAATCTATTAGCTACAGGTACAACGGCGGAGGTTCTTATACCCTCATAATAGGTATGAACATCTGCGGCCGTAGGTGCCGGCGGAACTACCATCATTCTTGCACTTCGCGGCGTGTGCGGCGCGAGTGGCGCGAGTGGCGCGAGGCTAGCCGGATCCGGCGCATTACCTGGGTCGGCTGGCATCCGCAAGCGCGGCTCACGACCAATAGTGATGTTGTCCGGATGCCATTCATAAATCCGTTTTGGATCCACTAAAGCCATCGCACTTAATTGGGCTGTTTTCGATGTTGCTCCGGGCACCGCTGTCCGTACACGATCGCCGCCCTCTATCAGCGCCACCATTGACGATTTTAACCCCTCCCTCCTCTCTTGCAGGGTGCCTGCGTCCCATGCATCACGTATTCGATCAGCCGGCAGTTTATGATGGCGACTGTGTGCCAACGGCGCCGCGACCCCTATCGTCGCTCTAGCATGATCCATTTCAACATCTACTGCAGGCGGTAGAGCTTTCATTTTCCCTGAGTATCCCGCCACCATGAGTGGTGCCATGTGCGAGATCATTGCATCTGCATGTTGCCCGGCCGTATACAAATCAGCGTGGTGCGCTTCACGCATTTGTGCAGGCGTATGACCACCCAAAGCCGTAGGCAAGTACAAGCGGGGGTTCATTACTCCCAATCGATCGAATAATCCACCTGGCATGTCACGTGCTCCTAGTTAATGTTTACTGTTTGCAATAATAGTTGTCACAGAGCTATTTATGTTTGGCTTACTTATCTTTCTTTTCCTGAATTTGAAACAAGGGGACAGATTTATTTAATACGTATCTAGAAGAAATAAATTCGCCCCCTTATTTCTTAACTCCTTCCATGCCAAATACACATTGGTAAGCTATACTGATGGCCTTGTTCCGCGACTCATGCGTAGCGATACTATCAAGGTCATTCGCAATATTTTTTACATTAAAGTTGAGAAATTTTGGTTACCTGAGTTGGGCTTAAAAAATAAATCCGTCCCCTTTTATATTTGTCCCCTTTTATATTTATGGAGTATGACTCCACCTTATACCGTTAATTTCATTATCGCTGGCAGCCTCACGTGATTCCATTCGATAATTGCCTCCATGGCGGTCTGTGTGTTCAATTGCGCCGGGATGTACCATATGACCAGTGCCATTAGTGGTTGCAACCGCGTGAAAATGAAGTTCAGTAAAACTGCCACTACGCTGTCGGTAGCGGAAAGCTTCTGTATTAGGACCACGTTGTAGCGGTGCAGATCTTTCAGCACCACCAAGCCTTTGCATGGCAGTTCTTATCGTTGCTGTCCTCTGATCATCAGGCATAAAGCCTCCTATATATAACTATATAAAAATAAAGTTAGCGTCCGAAGGGGTAATCAAAGAAATCTATGTCTGTGTTCCTTGCTCCAACCCCAACATCTCAAAAATATTCAACTGGCCGTTCAAGCGTAAAAACAATTCCTGATACAGCTCCACGGTATTCAAACTGCCCCACTCGGTGGCGCGGCGAACTAAATAAGGCACTGGACTGTGCGGTTCTAAACCCATCAGGAATTCGGCGGTTTCGGCCAGCGTGGCGTAGGCTTCGGCGCGAGTGCGGCCGGCTTGAGCGCTGGTGGGTGCGGCGGCACTATTGGCGGTTGCGGCGTCATTTGTACTGTTGGCATCATCAGATTCACTGGCGGTGTTAAGTGGCGGTTGCACGCCGCGCTTGTGTAATTCCGCTTCAACAAATGACTGTATCTGCTGCAACAGCGTGGCCATGCTTCCCATGCTGGGTGAGTCGGCGCCAAAGAGTTGTGCCAGGGTTTGGCTGAATTGCGTAATGGCTTGCAAGGCGTCTTGCAGGTTTTGTTGTAACAGCTGGAATTGCTCGGCCGACGTCGCACTGATGCGGCTGTTGAGCTCTTGCAGGCTAACCCCTTCGATGGGGGCTGGGTTACGACTAGCGGTGCTGGCTTTCAGTTGTTCATTACGTTGCGCTTGTTCCCAATGCGACCAGCTGTATTTACCCTGATTGCCATCATCAATCAGCGGAATCAGGTTGAGTGTCGGCAGCAGTTTCTCCGCGACCCAGCGGATGATATTGGCGCGATATTCAAGATCCTGCTCTTCCGCTGGTGGGTAAAGCACCGCCCAAAACTGGCTGCACAGCTGTTGCATTAAAACCAAGCAGGGGGCGATACCCGCCAAACCCTGTTGATTAATTTGTGCCTCCAATAACCAGGCCACCAGTTGCATGTCTTTGCTTTGCTGCAGGCCTTGCAGGGCGAGTGTGCTCACTTGTGCCCAGTCGGCGCGTTTTAATTCATGCTCCCAGGCGCCCATCGGGATGCTGGCGTCATCTTGGCGACGGGCTTTTTCAATCGCCATGTAAATGGCGCTGCCGCGCAGGCTTGGCCCCCCGGGCTGCAGGGCCTCGATAGGCGCCAACAGGTCCGCTAATGTCAGACCAAACTGTTGCGCAAAATATTGCTCCGCGCGGTCTTGCAGTGAGCTGGGCATAGTCGTACCTGTTATTGAGGCGCCGCATAGGGGAAGGTGGCCGGCAGTTTTAAACTGACGGCGGTCATGGTTTTGGCATCGATGCTGGATAACTGCAGGCTTAGGTAGAGGGTGGCGTTAGACGTTTTGGCCTTGCCTGCCTGTTCAGTGCCGATCAAGTTCACATTGAACTCCAGCAGTTCGGTGTTAGCGCTGAAGCTATCCAGCTGTGCGCCGGAATGGGCTGGGTGGTTGGCGATTAAACGCAACAATGCCCAGTTACCGCTGGCGCCGAAACTGGCGGTGAGGCCTTCAATCTGTGAGTCGCTGTTCTGCGGACTAAAGGCTGGCCGCCAGTACGAGTTATTGGCCCAGGTCAGATCCAAGGCCAGTGGCTGGGCAAAGGGCCAGTCGAGGTTCGTGCCCTGGTTAGGATAGGCAATGCTGTTACTGGCCGAGGAGAAGCGCCAGTTGGCCACCTGCTCACTGCCCTCGCCCGCCAGCGCCCGAAAGGTCACCCCGAGCTTAACCATGGCATTGGCAGCGCTGGCTTGCGCCAGGCTGTTATGCAGGAATGCGGCAACGTTATCGAGCTGGGTTAAGAACTTGCGCCGCACCGTCCAAGAGCTGCCCGACAACCCAGTTAAACTTTGCACCAAGGCTTCTCGGCTGGCTTCATAGTCATTGAAAAAAGCTTTGACGGTGGCCAGCTTAGCGTCACTCGTTGGCAACTCACCGAACGGGTAATGCCCGGCAAGATCACGGTTAAAACGCGCGGCTAATTGCTGATAAAGATTGCTCGCTTGGGCATTACGCTTACCGCTGCAAAGCGACGTTGCGTAGTCTTCTAGTTGCTGACGATAGTTGGAGAACAAATCATAGTCGTACTCTGGCGCTTGATAGGCATTCAGTATGCTGTTGCAATTGCTCTCACTGAGTATTGCCAACTGCTGTAAAAACAGACTATCCAGCAGGCTGACTTGGGCCTTCGGGTCTTTGCCTTGTGTGTAACGCTGTAACTCAATAGACGTGTTGTTCCAATAGTTCGCACTGTCGTCGCTAGCGGCGGGGCTGCGGGCTAAGAACTCAAGGAATGGCGTGGCATAACCGACCAATACCTGCACCCTACTCACCTGCTGAGCCAGGTAATCCTTGACGGTCGGCGTACTGCCCAGGTCGAAGAAAACAGTTTCGCTATTATCCGCAGCGATATCACTCGCATCGGCGGTTTGGGTAACCTGATAGAGCATGCTTTGTTCAGTCAATAACATTATTTGCTTTAAATTAGCGTTCGAAAACTGGCTAACGCAGGTGTCGAGGATTGCCGCACTGTTGTTAAACGCTTGCGCGGTAAAAATATCCTGCAGGGCCTGTATGGGGGCTAAGCGTTTGGCAAAATTCAAACTTTGTTGATTCTGCTGCAACTCTTCAGCCGCCTCTAGGGCACTGGCGCTGTTACTGACGTTGCGGTTGGCTGCTGGTAAGCCAGTGGCCTGCGCTTGCTGCAGGCTGTAATTCAAAACCAACTCTAGCTGATAATTGGCCAATTGCTGATAGAGCGATGCTGGGGTGCCGTCTTTAAGCAACGGATTGCTTAGCAAGTCTTGGTATTGCTTGTAATAGCTGGCTGTTTGATTGAGGTACTCGATATTCCAACTGGATACTTTGCCCTGGCAAGTAAAAGGTAAGAGCGGATCAACCGCCATGTAGCCCAACACGCTCAGGGCTTGCAAGCCGGCTAGTTCGCTGAGCAACTTAGGGTTGAGCTCAAGCAACTGGTTTTGCCGGCTGAATAAATTTCCGTAGGTTGACAGCTGCATGTTGTTCAGGCTGTTCATCGCCTGCGGATACTGCTTAACCGCATCAAATTGGGCGCTGGCCGCGTTGAGTATAAGCGCCGGATAACCATGCTCAGCCACCAGGGGTTGCAGTTTTGCCGCCAGATCAGTTTGTATCTGCAGTAATGGATTTTGCCCGGCACTTGAGCCTAACCACGAATCGCGTACCCAATTGAGCCAGGCAGAAAAACTTTTAATATTTCTCAGTATCGGGGTTTGTTTTTGCTCAAGTAGGCTTAATAGTTGTGCGCCCTGTTGCAACTCCGCCAGCAGCAGCAGATTAACCTGCTTGGCCTGCGCGGCTATATAAAGACTTAGGTTGCGCTGGAAGTCACTGGGTAGCGCCAAGCCGGCACTGTAGTCGCTGCCGTTAAGGCGGCTAAGGCTGGCGGCTAATAACCCGTCCTGGCCTGTTAATTTGTCTGCCAGCGGAGCGCCGTAGGCATACTCGGTGAGCTTAACGAACTCAGGCAGCCTATCGTGCTCATCCGCGGAGGCTGGCGTAGCCAATAAATTTTTAAATCGCGTTACATTTGTTTCTAATTCGTTAACTTGTTGTACATAGTTCAGTAAGGCATCGAGCGCCTGCGGGTAAGTCACATCACTACTGGCCATGCTGTTGCTCTGACTATTGAGCAGCGCCGCACGTTGCTCTATCTGACAAGCGACTCCCGGCAATATGATGTTTTTAAACGCATCGGCGGCGATACGCTGTGCGCTTTGTGTGCTCAAGCGATTATCCACTAGCGACAGGGGCATAATCCAGCTACGGGCTTGGGCGTCGATACTGGCGATCTGCTCCAGCAGTTGATAGACCGGCGCTTGTAAAATACAGCCATTATCACTCTGCACACTGGCCTGCATTTGTTGCATGCGCTGGAGTGCATCGATAACCCTATGCACTTGCGTATCAATGCGCATATAGGTGAGCACCAAGGCCAATATCAGTACGCTAAAGCCAGCGACCAAGGCGACTTGCACGCGACGAATCAGCCCATTGCGCGACCATACCCCCGCTCGAGTAGGGCGACCTAAGCCGGGCTCTTGCAAGATTTTCTTGAGCATTAAATCGCTAATAAATGACACATCTTCACGTGGCATTTCTTGCGCCACAGGAGCATTGCCCTTAGCCGCAATTGCGCCGGTGAAATATATGCCCCGGCAAAAAAACGTCGTCTGCCACGGCGAGGCTTGAAATATGCTGGCTAAGCATTGCTGAACGGGTTCTCTTAATTGCTGAAAATGCCGTGGAAACAAGAAAAATTGATCGGCGTCGAAAGCGGCAACCCGATCGCCCTGCGCGGCGGCTTCCAGCTGTAAGGGTTTGAGTTGCTGCGCCACCTGTTTAAACGCCGCCTCAGCCCAGGCGGCAGGTGGGCTGTCATTGTTTTGCGTGGGCGCGGACCAACCGACCATTTCAGCGCGGCGGGAGATTGGTTGCGCGCGCCAAAATGCCGCGAAGCCAGGAACACTATCAAGCGCGGTAACCACCACATAGACCGGTAAGGCGAACTCAAAGTGTTGTTCGATACGCTGCAGTTGTTGGCGTATATTTTCGGCGGTTGCTTGCCGTTGCTCGCGGCTGTCATGTTGCAAACTGGCGGCCGAAATCACCAACAAGATGCCATCTAGCGCCCGCTCAGGCCGCAAGCCATCAAGCTGATTCAGCACTTGATCCCACTGCTTGAGCGCATTGCTGTGCTCCGCTGTACCAGGGGGAGTTGCAGCGTTGTAGGGCAAGTGACCGTTGGGATCAATAAAGAAACCTTCATTTAAATCGTGCCATTGCGTTCCGGTTATTGCCAACTCCGCATCGCGACCATGCAAGGCTTGCTGTTCGCTCGGTGCAATAGAGGCTAACAGGCTAGTTTTACCCGCCCCTTGTTCACCCAAGACCATGACCCATGGTTTTGCATAACGCCATTCGCGCCGAGTACGCAAGTAATTGATCGCCAATGCACAGCGTTGCCAAAACCCGGGTACGGGCAAATCGGCAGCGTTGCTCGGCGGTTCACAACCACAGAGTGCCGGTATTACCGGTGGTTTTAACGGCTTTAATTTGCGCCATAGATAACGCGTACCTAAAACCAATGACGCCAACAGCGTAAGGCTTGACACTAGGCTAATGAGCACGCTGCTGATTGTATGTTCAGCGCCAAACTGGGCGGTGATGAGCGTGATTATATTATTTAAATTATCCACAAAGTCGTTTCCGCCTCAAGGTAAGCGAACGCTAGCTGCCAATATATTTTTCAAATGGATGCATTAATACCAGCCAGGCGCTTACCGATAACATTAGGTAGCTTGCCAGTGCGTATAAACTCAAGTTCCGCCACGGCGAGAGGGGGGCCAGTCGTTCATCCCTACCCGGCTGCAATGTATATTGGTAGGCCTGCGAAAAAGCCGACCATTGCCCATCATCAGCGTTGGGATTAATCGGTCGACTCTGCGGGGCAGCGGACTTTATTATTTGATAAAGTTGCTTGCGAAGTTTTAACAGGTTGGCCTGGCCCACGCGTCCGCGATAACAACCTTTGAAGCCAAGCTCCAAGGCCATGAGAAATACCGCAGCCAACTCCATGCTTAAATGATTGCGCCGCGGTTGCTTTATCAACTGTTGCGCCATGTTAAAAAAACGCAACCCGGCATTGCTGCTATTAAAAAGTTTTTGTTCGAGCAATACCTCGAGCCATGCATCACGCCCGAGCCAATCCAATTCGAGAATAAAAATTTCATCGGCAAGTGCCGTCATCAGGTACAAACTGACCTTATGGATGCGAACTTCGGCTGGCGAGCCTTGTTGCCGAAAATCGCGCTCTTGCTGGCGCAAAATATTCAGCAGTCGCGCGCTAACCCGCTGGGCAAAATCGCTGGGCAGACTGAGCGTTTGTGCTTCATTCGGTGCCAAATAAGCCGCCAGCCGATTCTCCGCCAGGGCGGATTTAATACTGGCTATTTCTTGATAAAAATCGGCACAACGATCTAAAAACCTAAAGTTATCGCTGCCTGACCGTACCTGTGCGAGTACGTCATTCATGCCCGCCACCGCTGGTATTTTTACCGAGGGTCCGCATAGAAGGTTTAATACAATGCAGGATTATTTCCGCCGGTACATAAGCGTTATTTTTACCCAGGATGCGCAGCATTTGCTCTTGCGCAAAGGCATTGACCGCAGGCTCATCATTAAATGTTAATTGTTGATTTTGGATGGCAAACAATGCGGCGTGCGGGCGCATTTTGCAGCGTTGAATTTCATGCTTGGTTAAGGCCCTGACCTTGGCTCCGGGCAGTCGAGCACGACGCAGTTGGGGGATAAGCGTTTCATTGGCAATAAAGCACTCCGTCAACCAGTGCAATAACTGCTCATGCGTTTGGTTCGCGCGCGGCGTCAGTTCGATTATTAAGATGTCGTTCATTTTTGGTAATAACCGTCGTTCAAAACAAACGCCGTTAGCACTGCCATTCGGTTGCTCGATGCGCATAAAGGCCAGACTTTCGTGGCCCATATCGACCTGCGCCAACTGCCCCTTGATATAATCAAAAGCAGTTTGGAACTGCCCAAGGCAATCGTCATGCTGATAGGGTCTCATCAGCAACGGCAAGGGGTTGCTGCCAATACCGCTTACCTGCGCGACTACCTGCGCGACAGCCTCGTACAACACACTCGGGTGCCCATTGGCATTGAGCAGAATCGACAGTTGCGGCAAACATCTCGCTAACGCACGGGCGACCATTAAATACTGCTGACTGGCGCTATCTAGATTGGCCGATTGTTCCGTGCCGCGGCACTGTGCGGCCAGCTTTTGTGCATTACTCCAGAGCAGTTCATGCAACTCATTAAGTTTTTTAAACAGGCTAGCGTCACCTTGAAAAGCCGACGCGTCCAGCCTTAGCAGCGGTGGATGATACGCAGTAATAACGAGCTGCCCATTTGCCCCGCGCACCACTTCACACAAGGGGACGGCACCTTCGGCAGAGGGTGATCTGAGCCCTAGGCATAACTGAAACTCAACTTGCAAGCGGGCAATAGCGAAGCCGCCTTCACCGGTATTTTCATCGGCAGTTTGCGCATCAATAATAGAATTATAGCGACGCTCTTTACTCTCTTGGCAGGCCGCGTTAGCCCCCCGTGGGTTGACCAACAACCAGACTCGCTGCGGCGCAGCACCCGTCTTGCACTCATTACTAAGATCAAGTTGTAAATCACCTGCCGGTAAGCGCGGATAACGGCCGGGAAACTCAACCAACTGTCCATCCGGCAGAATGCATTCAAGCTGACTGATGCTGATGACCTCTTTAAGCAACTGACAACTCAGTTGCAGGACACCCCAGTAATGCGGCGTCAAGGCTTGCAGACGATGGCGCAAGTGCTGCTGCCAATAATTATCATTCTGTTGGAAATGCTGTGGCGATAACAGCATGCCTTCGGACCACTGAATTGCATCGGGCAAACTGGTTAGCGATATCATCGTTTATTCACTTTTTATATGTTCGTTGGTGGGCAACTGCCGCAAGAGTCTTTAATCACCCTTGTAGAGCAAAGTATTGGGTGTCAGCCAGATCACCATATTTGTGTAGGGGGTTAAATTGCCGACAGCTTGACCACTTACATTCAGGTAATTTACAAAACAATAAACTCCCACTGCTTTGGCATGCCGCGCAGGCAAAGAAACGCTCGCCAATGTTGCCGGAGGCATTTGCAGGCTAACCACTTCGATGCTGGTTGCCATGCTGAGCATGAGCGCTGGTTTTTTCTCGAACCATTCCGGCCCGGTTTTCGGCAGCAGCGCCACAGCCTGCTCATCATAAATAAATGCTATGTCAATATTGGTCGCTGTATTTTGATTGGCATTAATTTCGGCGACCAACTGGATAGCGCTCAGTGAATTGTTACTCTTAAACAGGCTCAATAAACTGCACGAGCTTAATACACACACGGCAGCCAGTAGACTAATAGTCGGCAGGCGCAGTATTCGGCAGGTGCGCCATAACCAGGAGTTCAATAGCTTTAGATTGTGCATAATCACCCTAACAACACAACGCAGCATTGAGCCGGTGTTAATGAAGCGCCCATGGTATTAAAGGGCATCCCATTCATGCCCACTAGTGAGGTCATGCGAGTGGCAAAAGCAGTCCCGACAATAACCTTTAGACTGCCCATGATGTATTTGTCCGGGCCCATGAACAGCGAGGAAACGACGCCCCCTGCCACACCGGCTTCATCGCCCATGCTAATAGTGCCTTCGGTCATCAGGTTTTCCGCCAAGCCTGGACCAAAGCACACATTGAACACCGCGGGTATGTGCATGCTGGACATAGTGATATTCGGATATGGGATCGGCACCGGTATAACAATCGGAGTTTTACAAATGTCCGGCACGGTCATCATTGACATGGCGGTGAGACTATTAGTCGCAAACATTATTAATCCCCGTGGTGTTGAATTCAGCTGCCATCGTTTAAATTTTTAGCCCATGCTGATGCGCTCGGCATCGACCTTTACATCTTTTTCCGCGGTTACCAGTACTTGTTGCCCATGCAGACCTAGCAACTGTTTCACTTCCAGCAGGTAATGTTCGGCCTGGCCGACAAAATGCCGAACGTTTTGCACCAGACTTTCACTGACACTGGTAAATAAATTGCGGGCATTTAGACTAAGTACGCCGGTGGCGGCGCTGATCTCAATATCCGCCAGCGCATTAAGGCTGATGCTATCATTGGCACTGAGTACTAGTTGCGGTTGGTTGATACACAATCGTTGTGCGCCCGGCACGCTCAGTTGTGCGTGCTGCAAATTGTTTCTATATAAAATATGTAAGATATAGGGCGTATTATTGCCGCAGGCTGCCGCTAAAACATGGTCGCCGACTTCCGGCCGAATCAGGCAGCTTAAGGCTTGCTGCGCGGCGCGGCCGTCATTAAGCAGATAGGCGTTCGTGCCTAATGACACCACAATTTTCGCTTCGATCAAGTACAGCTGCGCCGGTACCGATGGTGGTGTTTTGCTGGGTTTTTCGGCTGAACGCATCATGATAACTCCAAGTTAAGAGTACTGGCCTCTTCCGCCAAGCGCAGTTGATTGGTATTGCCGGCCTGGCGCCGGCTGGCATTAAGAAAAGTGCTATTAATTAAGCAGGTATTATGAAATTGACTGGCGTCGAGGATCGCTCGGGTAAAGTCGAGTCTATCGCCGCAGACATGATGAAAACGACTGTAGTGCAAGTTGGCGGAAGAGAAGGAAACATTTTGCTGTTTGCTTTTATTCCAGATAGTCATTTTTAAATTGGCTCGATCAAACTGGCAATCACTCAACTGGGCTTGTTGAAAAATGGCACTTTGCAGATTGGCATCCGACAAATCAACCTGCTCTAGTTGCGCCGCTAAAAACAACGCTTGGGCTGCATTGGCATTTACCAGGTTGCTCTGAATAAAACGTGCCTGATGAAAATTAGACTGGGTTAAATTGGCGCCGTGCAAGTTGCTGTGACTGAAGTCAGCCTGCTGCATGGAGCACTGTTGCAGTTGAATACCCGTCAATGCTTGATGTTGAAAGTTGCCCTCGCTAAAGATCACCCCCTGGGCACGCACCCCGGACAAATTAACCTGGCGAAAATCTGCGGGGCTGATAACACTGTTCAGTAACTCAGTGTTGGCTAGGCTGACCCCGTTGTATTGATTGCCCAGTAAGGTGGAACGTTTGAACGTGGCCGACGAGAACTGCGCTGACTCTAGATTACTATTGGTGATGGACGACACCAGCAGCTGCGTATGGCTCCAATCGCTGGCCGGCAGTTCACACTCAACCCAGCTATTGTGGGTGTGCATCTGTGCGCTCATCCGAACCTTGACCATCTTGCACTTTACGAACTGTGTGTGATCAAGCACGGCATTACTAAAATCGGCCTCGGTTAGATCACATTGAATAAACTTAGCATGGCTGAGGTCGCAATCACTAAAACAAGCACCCACCAGGCTAACCTCACTGAATATAGCGTCACTTAGTTGCCGTTTGCGCGCATCCAAACCATTTAACACCTGACCGTGATTGGGCACTGCTAAGGTGCGATTTAATTCAATATTTTCCCAGGTACTCATGCCTTTCTCCTGGCCTGCTCGGTTTTGCCATCCGGGCCTATCGATTCACTCAGTTCGCATTGGTGAAAGCGGCTGGTGGCTAAATTCGCCCCGGTAAAATCGGTTTTACGACACACGGCTTGAAAAAACTCAGTTGCGAGTGCACTTGCCTGGTTCAACTTGGATTGAAAAAACAAACAATAAGAAAAAAGGGCGTTATCCAATCGAGTGGAATGCATATCGCAGCTACCAAAATCGCAGCGCAATATTTGTGCTGCGTTAAAGTCGGCATCAGAAAAATCGGCCCCATGGAAACCACATTTTTTAGCTTTTACGCCCGCGAGCTTGGCACGGCTCCAATTGCTGGCCCCGCCGGCTTGCACCGAATCCAACTCGGCGCCCGACCAATGGCTGTCTTGTAACCGGGCTTCATTTAAGACAGCTTTACATAAAAGGGCATTAGCAAAATTACTGCGCTGTAAATGTGCGCGCAGAAAAACCGTTTTCAATAAACTGGCACCTTGCCAACTGCTATCGTTTGCCAGTACTTCCATCAAGACGGCCTTGTCGGCGCAGACGTTATTTAAATTGGCGGCACTTATGTCAAGTTTGATGCCTAACATCCGCTGTAAATTAGCACCCTGCAAATTGGCGCTTGGCCAGCAGGCCGACAATGCATGGCTATAACTCAAATTGGCCTTATGGAAACAAACGGATTTACCCTGGCTGCTGGATAAATTGGCCTGATACAGGTTGGCCGAGGAGAAATCGGCGCCGTCGATCCGGGCACCGGTCAATACGGCCCCTTGTAAATTGGCACCGATAAACTTGGCACCGGATAAGTCCGCGCCTTCCAACATGACTTCACGTAAATCGGCGCCAGAAAAATCAAATCCGACCAAACTGGCGCCCGCTAAATCACGCCCGGCCATGCATATGCCACTTTGCTGCCACAGCAATACTTGTGCGCCCAACTGACAGGCAACTTCAGGCAACAACGGCAGCACTGCCAATATGACGTTTGGGGCCGCGCGGCGCCCTTGCCGGCGTATCGAGGGAAGTTTCAGAATCGCTTGCCGTGCCGCGTCATATTCAGCCGTTGTAGCGAACTGACCCTCGGTTTTTTTGCGCTCCACAGCCGTTAATAAATGTGCCAACTGAGGGTCGCAGCCGCTCTGCTCTGCCGTTAATAAGTCATAGGCCGGCACAGCGCCGCGCTCTACTGCCGCGGCTAATTGCAGCGCCGCAATCACTGGCGGTTTAGGTGATGGAACGACTTTCCCCAGTGCAATTTTCCCGTTTTCTTGGGCGCTGCTTGCAAGCGCTTTGGCTTTGGCCATGATGTCGCTCAAGTCAAAATCACCTTCGATAGCCGTTTGCGCTGTCATCAACCCCAATACCGGCAGCGTGGCGCGTGGCGCTAAATGCCCTGGAGGGGGGGCAATACCGCGTTTGAGCCAATATTGCGCATCTAGCAAGTCCAGGCGTTTTTGGCTTTTTGCCAGCGCGGCGACTTCGGCGGCCTTTTGCGCCTGGGCACGCCGGAGTAATTCATTGGGTGAATGGCTAGCCGCCAATTGTGAGTCGTTGAACACATGCTGGGTGGCGCTGGCCTTATCAAGCCGTAATGCCATGACGTCTTGATAATGTTTGAGGTCTTTAGGGGCGCTGGGGGCTTCATAGCCGAGCATCAAGACTTTTACATCCAGCGCATCACTGTCGCTGACTTCAGTTTGCCCGTGATAAATCACCACACCCAGTTCGTGCTCCGGTAGAAACCAGACGGTGTCCATCTGCAAGGTGATTTCACGGGCTTGGGTCGGCGTTTGTGCATCTTGCAAAATGAATGCACGCGCCTGTAACTGCGGCAGTTGACCTTGAATAAGCGCTTTTTTGGGATGTAGATGTTGCAGCGCGTATTGTTCGCCGCCCTGAAAAAAGTGCTTAGCCCATTGATCAGGCGGCGCAAAATTAAAAATGCTCCAATCCATGTCACGCGCAAAACCTGGTGCGTCCTGTTGCAGCCAAGCCCGCTTGTAGCTGCCAAATTTTTGTTTGCGCACGGCATTGCCCATGGCTATCGGACCAAACCCAGCCGCAATGCGCTGCTGCCGAGGATTAGCTGCAAGCGATTGCGAGTAGCTAATATTCGGCATCGGGCCCTTAGCGCTATAGCCCCCAGGACTGGCGCCACAACCAACCGGATTGATGGCGTACGCCGCACCGCCAAATGCGCGGCTGTAATCAAGCGGCATACTGATAAAGGGCTGGGGTTTGCTGATCCGCCTTCTCGACAGCAAAGTCTCAGACCACTCTCTATCACCCGTAACACAGAGGCTTTTTACAATATCGGCTGCCCCCAGGGCATCCGCCACACAGAGTTGTACTTGCACCTGGGTGGTGGGTTGTTGAGTGGGGCTATAGGCACTGCCTAATAACAAAACTTCGGCCTTTAACTTAGGCATTACCTCATCCAACACTTGACCTGCAGGCAGGCTGGCAAGTACCTGTGGCCACTCCAGGCTTTCCATGAGGAAGCGTGGATTCTCAACGCCAAGACGAAAAAAACCGATGGCGGACACTACAAAATAATGACGCCCCAAAAATGAATAGGATTTATGTAAGGTGCCGAGTGACTGAGGTTTAATAATTTTCATAAACACTCACATAAAAACAACGGTGGCTTCCACCATCGTTACTCGGGAGACAATATTATCAACGTGTGGTTGAGTGTCATGGGTCGAGACCTTGGCGCCAGGACCGGTTGTTTCCACGGTGGTGGTTTCACCCGTGGTAGTAATATTGGAGATCATGCCGCAGGTATTAATGTTATTAGTATCGCCACCGGAAACGGTATTGGTGGTTTCGCCGCTGGTGACGGTATTAGTAGTGCTGATACTGGTATTGGTCACCTCTTTCGCCGCAGCCGTTTCCATGGTGCTTAAGTTGCCGCAGGTGTTGGTTTTGGTAACATCACCACTGACATTGTTTTCGGTTTCGATACCATTGACGGTCGTTACGGTGCTGTTGCCTTTAGTGACCGTGCGGGTAACATCACCTTCGATTATTATTTCCGTAAGATTGCCAGTGGTGCTGGTATTCCAGGTATCACCACTGTAAGTGATATTTTTGGTCAAACCACTGATGGTCGTATTAAATGTCAATCCGGTTGTGGTGATATTGGTGGTTTCACCACTGGTTGTGATGTTAGTGGTTTCACCACTTGTCGTTTCATTGTGCGTCATGCCGCTGTGAGTGAGGTTGTTAGTGATCCCGGTGTTGGCTATATTTGTGGTAAAGGCCGCATTTGAAATATTAATAGAACTCTCCACCGTGGAAAAATTACGTGTTGTGTTTGCGTGCTGACGGCTATAGGTGGAGCCAAATGATTCCGTGGCACTCAATATATCGCTGGCCACCGGAAGGCTGCCAAATAATTCAGCAGTACTTCTCTGGGCATCTGCGGCGAGATTGTCCGCGCAAGAAAAGCTGTAATTGGTGCCCTGGGTAAAACCGACACTGTCAAACCGGCCGCTGTCATAGGCTGCGCCAATAATGCTAATCGCTTGCTGCAAATTAGCATTCGATGCGGCACCATAGTTGATACTCTTGCTATTACCATAGTTAGTGGCGTAACTGCTGCCCACATGGGTATTGGCCAGCCAACCAGAAGGCACCACCAACATACTGCCGTTCGTTTGAATGATATTTTGGATTTCGGGCAGCTCCGATGTATCTTGCGCCCGGCTCACTTGTACGATGGAACCTATGGTCGGCACGGTTTGCATGGCGGCAGACAACTTGATCCAGACTGGATTACTGCTACTGGGCTCGGTCGACAACCGGACATAAACGCCTTTTTGGGCAAACTCCGGTACGCTGTTCATCGCATCGGTAAACAGGTTGTTTTCGGCATCAAATGAACTGGGCGCACCGAAATGGGTTGGGGTTTGTTCAGCCGTACTGCTGTGGTTAACAACTATGGCGAGTAAACTGCCTTGCTGGGTCTCTTGCATTGAGTAAGGTGTAATTAAGTCATGGGCGCTGCTGGCTTGAAATTGATTTTGGTAGCTACCGTCGGCATTGGCATTATGGCTGACCATCGTGAGCACAAACGGCTCCCGCTCTAAATTAGCCTGCTCTAGACTGCTCGATGTACTGCCACTCAACAGGGTGAAGGTATGGGCGACACTAAAGTGCGCGCAATAACTACTGCCGGTGAGTGTGCTACTGGCACTGGCCTTGGTACTTTGGGTGGCATCGACAATATCTTTAATCTCCTCACGACTGCCGCCGTATTGGAAACTTTGATACAAGTTAAAGGCTAACGATCCCCTACTGGGCAACTCAGATGTTGCGCGGTAGGAAACATAAGGCACGATGTGATTATGGCTCCAGGCAGTACCTTGCTGAGTTAAAGTGCCGGATACGCAAGCGCTGCTCAGCGTTTTCGTATAGCAATATTCCGAAATCACATTACCTTGGGCCAGGCCCAAAGCGTCTTCGCCGGTAAATTCATAATACAAGGGCTCCCGATTAGTATGTATCGGCGGATAAAGTGCCTGATTAGAAAAGCAGACAAGATGACTATTGCCGGCATGGGTAAAATAAAAATATAAATGCGCCTTGCCCATCAGTCGCTGTAAGAACTCAAAATCAGTTTCACCCGCTTGCAACCAATCCTGTCTGCGGATTCGAGCAAGGTTTAGGCTGGGGAGTTGAAAAGGCACATAAGCGATGTGCTGGGCCTTGAGTAACTCTTCGATTACTTCGCAAATATTTTTTTGGCTATACACCTTGTAATTATTAGTTAGGGTCAAACGGTGCAGCGCGGGTTTCATGCTGATGTGATACTGCCCGCGGTTTTTAACCGCAAAGCTGCTAACAATGCCATTAAATAAAACCAGTTCCGGGCCACTTGCCTTCCCGGCAATGGCCTGCTGAAAACTCACCCCTTGAGTGCCCGTGGCGTACGGGTACTGAATGCCCACGGTAATTTGACAACCGACAACTTCATCAAAGCTAAATCGCTCACCGCTGTCTTGGCTGGAATTGCCATTTAACTCCAGCTCAAATTCAAACAGGGTAGAAACCCCTTCCTTACCCTGAAACGTTTGCAGACGAAAAGTTTCATCACTGACAATTCGTTTGCCCGGCAAAAACAGTGCGCAATGTAAGAATAGCGTCGGCGTTGAACCGATCGACTCGACATTAAAGAATGGGCTGTCCGTTGTTGCTGCAATGGCATTACTCATGCTGCCCTCATACTCTCGTCGGCACATAAGAGATAACGTACGACACGCGGTACCGCGTTAGTTGACGTGCGGCGCTGCAGCCAAGCGGTTTGTCCAAGCCGCAGGGGTGCGGCTAACTCATGGGGCACTCCCCGAGGCTGGGTGAGTTGTGCTGGCGGGATACTAGATTCGTCCACCCGGATCACTACTTCGCAATCGACCAAGCCATCCAGTAACAGCAATAACAAAGCAGAAAAACGTGAAAAATTAGACTCAGATGCACTCGGGTTCTTTGCCAGTGCCGCGCGCTCACTTTGATTTGGCGGTAACAGTTGGCAGGCACTGTTGTAATCCAGGGTTTCAATTTCTAAGCGAATGCGCGCATGTTGATCCCACACGCGCTGCCCTAACACACTGGTTTGACCTAGCCGTTGATTGCGGCTGCCAAGCCGGGTGGTGTCTTGCGCTTCGATGGTTTGCCAGCCCCCAATAAAGGGGGTCAGTGTGACTTTGGCTTGCAGCACTAGGTTGAGCACATGCACTACCGTTGCAGCATTTTTGCGCCGGTTTGCTAATAAGCCGGCCAAGCCCAGCCACGCACGTCGCGGCAGTGGTACTTGTTCCGCCAACTGTGCAGTGCCCAAACCCATTAACGCGGCGAGGTCCTGCGCTACCCTGGTTTCACCCGGAGCAAGGCTATTGAGTGCCAGGGTCTGAGCTTGCTTCAATTCAAAACGCAGGAGATTGATTCGCTGATTAAATATATCCAGAAAATCAGCCATAGCAGGCACGCGCTCAGCGACTAAATCACGCACCCATTCAGTAAACGACTCGGGCAAAGGACCGAGGACACTGGCAATGCAAAAATTAGCACTGCTGATTTCAATGACCTCTTCTAAGTTTTCGCTATCGTTGGTTTTTTGGCCGTCATTGCGCACGCTTAGCCGTGAAAACTCTCGCGCCGGAAAGGCGGATGACAGATCTGCCTTAAACCGTAACCGCTGTTCAATCGGTAGTGTTGTCGCGAACTGGCTCAACAGTAAACGCATCAACTGAAACACATTGAAGTCGCCATATTGCTGAAAAAGCTGCTGTTTTAAAGTGCGATGGTCGTGCCCGTTAATGGTGGCCATTGTTTTTGTGGTCCTTTAATGTCATTTGTTTCCAGATGTAATTCGACAAGGTGATTAACGCTTGCGTACATCCGTAAAAACTGGCGCAGTACCGAGCAAAACAACACTGGGCTGCCCGCACTAAACGCCGTCCGGTCCAGCACTAATTTCAGTTCACTGCCACGCACGAAACCGCGCCAACCATCCTGGCCGATATGACGCACAACGTTACGGCTGCGCAGCTCTTTAATGGCATCGATTTGTGTCTGACCCATATCCGGATTAGAACCCAAGTGCAAGCGTAATATATCTTTAAGTGCTCTTAACGCGGTCGGCCCATCACTGAGTGATAAATGATTGAGTGACAGCTGCGAAACCAGTGCCCAAGGTCGATGCCCGATATGGGCTGCGCTGTAATGTGGCGTTGGTTTACTCAATGCCCGAATACTTATCACTGGCCCGACGGCGCCGTCCAGTTCTAATGAACAACCGCTCATAAGCTGTTCCGGTAAGCGGCGATTAGTACAGAGTGCCTGACCAACAACAATTTCATCAGTCAATTGAGTCAGGCTGAACTGCTGATCGAGAAATGAAACGAAAAACTCACTGCCGGCAATATTTTGCGTCTGTGCTGCTTGCCGTCGAGATATATAAAAATAGTCCTGCTGCTCCAGTCGTTGAAAGTTATCCATGGCAAAGTAAGGGGCGATTGCGCGTTGACCACCCTGACTGGAAACCGACGCCAAGGACTCAATCGCAACAATCTCACAATAGCGATAATTTTTAAAGTCGCCGATCAATTGATATTCATATTCAGTATGACTAAGCGCTAATGGCTCAATTCGCTGTGAGAATAAATTAATCAAAGGCACGCAGTTAAGCAGCAGGTTTTTTTTGCTGAACAGTTGCTGTGGATTATAAACCGCATCAAGCACGAATAATAAATCAACGGTATTTTCAATGCCGTTGAAATCAAGCTGGTCCAGTTGACCAACTTCGAAAAAAAGAAATTTCTCCGGAAATGAAAAGTACTCCTGCAGCAAGCGGTATCCTGAATGGGTGTGCGGATTGACTTGCAGCAGCGCCTCATCATCTTCCAGGCCCAACCAGCGCAAGGCATCGGTTGCTAAAAAATTAACCGTTTGCTCTGCTTGAACAGGCACAATAGTTATCGCGATTAAATGCAAGGCCAGCAGCTCATACAAAGCAAACGCTGCAGGTTCAACATCATTAATGTAAAAACGTATGCGCTGCGGGCCTTTGCCCTTGGTTTGCAATTGGCCCACACCGTCGGCCCGCAAGCGCACCCGGAGTACTGATTTGGCAGTGTTGACGCGCGCTAAAAAATCATACTCAACGGCGGACTCCATGTTGATTTCATCAACCAGTAATGCCAGCAAGGGGGTTTCGTAACAGGTGCGAAAGCGACACTCTTGCTTTTGCCCCTGGTGATTTTCAGCCGATGCCCGAACATAGCGACCACGGCTTAGAATTTGCTCTTTAGCAAAATCTGCCCCCTCCGCTTTGACACTGATTTGAGCAATCAACATCGAGGGTATAGGTGCTTCCAGATGCGGGTAGAGAAAAGCTAAGAGTGCATTAGGCAATTCTGCCTTATCTTCCTCAATTTGATAGCGCAAACGCCCGCTCAAAAAAGCAAAAGACTGCAGCAATAACTCTACTTGTGGGTCCGTTGCTTGGCGTGCATTCAAACCTAAGGTTCGCGCCAATTCGGGATGTTTTTCACTAAAGCCCAGCGACTCAGTACGCAATGCGCTTAATTCATTTCTGAAATAATCCTTAATTGTCATATTTGGCGCGGACATACAGGTTACCTTTTAGTGCAAGGGCAATTCAAAATAGAAAATCTCAGCTTCATTATTTTTCGCCAGCGAACCATTAATGACCAGTTGACTGGTTCGCGACGAATCGCTTCCCGCTTGAACCCGTACCTGAGGCGCCACTAATCGTGGCTCATAGCGCGCAATTAGTCTCTGTAGTTGATTGGCGTAGCGCTGCAGTTGAATTTTATTATTAAAACCAACCTCGACTACGCTGCCGCAGCCTAAGTTTAATAAATGTATATCATCTGCCGATTCAATCGCTCGAATGCTCAGCAAACGCTGGATCTGCGTTTTTATTGCATCGCGCAGATCAAACTCGTACTCAGTGCTTAGCAATGACGGCGCGGCAAGGCGTTCCAATAAAAAAGGCATGAATTCTCCACTGTTCGCCCGAGGCGGTTTAAACCGCCTTGGGCGAACGGCACTGAATCATTGACTAAGCAATCTTCGCAATGGGCATGTTTTTGGAAAGACTCCAGCCCGCCAATTTACTGCCTTTGGCTATGGTGGTGTCATTGTATTGCTGAGTATAAGACCAGACAATTTCAGTGAAATTGAGTTTAAACTGTTCGGTCGGCATGTCGTTAGGATGCGTCTGCAACTGAATTTCACTAATGATCGCGTCGCGCAACTGAATCATTATGATGTTAGCTGTTTTGCCACCAGAATTACGCGCAATATAAATCGTGCTGAAATCCGTGCCGGCCCCCAAGGGTTTTGCACCAAGGCAGTATTCGTAAAATTTTACCGAAGTTTCATCGACGTATTTCGTCAAGGTGAATTCAGTAATAATGGGGCGGCCGGAAGTACGCGCTTGGTTACTGACATCAGTGGTGACCTGCTGTTTCATCCCTTGGTGCAACGAGACCAATTCAATGTAATAACCCGATGGCGCCTCGGATGTCCATTGACTCGCATCAATCAAACTGCTCGGCTCACTGCTGAAAATAGTTTGGTCGCCAGGCTGCAACAATATTAAATCCATGATAGCTCCTAAGTAATACTAACCCATTTACTTATGCGGGTAGGTTTGCAACCAAACGAATTGAAGTGGTTAGTTCTTCGAGTTGGAAATGTGGTTTCAGGAAGACGGTCGCACGATATGCGCCAGGTTCTCCAGGCACCTCAGTCACTACTACTTTAGCCTCACGCAGCGGGTAGCTGGCCTTAACTTCTTGAGAGGCGTTATCGTCGAGCAAGACATAATTTGAAATCCAGGAATTTAGATACATCTCGATATTGGCGCGCGTTAAAAAACTCCCGACTTTATCGCGCATAATCACTTTTATATAATGGGCAAAGCGCGAGGCGGCGAGCATATAAGGCAGCATGGCCGATATTTTTGCATTTGCATTCGCCGAATCGGAAAAGTACTTCTTGGGCAAGTTGGTTGTTTGGCCACCAAAAAAAGCCGCCTTGTTGGTGCCCTTGCAATGGCATAAAGAAATAAAGCCGAGATCGTTTAATTCTTTTTCGCGCCGATCAGTGATGGTTGTTTCTGTCGGGCAAAACAGCTCGGTACTGCCATTGCCGGAGGTGTAGGTATAACTTGGTAAACCTTCTACCAGTCCGCCGCCTTCAACACCGCGTATGGCGGCCGTCCAACTGTATAAAGAAAAGGCATTGGTGATACGTTCTGCCAATATATACGCAGGATTGCCCCACAAAAAATGATCCGCTTCGGGCTCGGCATAGCTGATAGTTTCGCCTGCTAGGGAATAGCGAATGGCATCGCCGGCGCTGGTGACTTTCTCTTCAAAATTAATACCTTCGCAAGCGGTCGTATTGCGCTTGGTCGGCATGCCATAAGGGAGTCGCAATAAGGCTCTGGGCAAAACCAAACTAACATAGCGAGCATCTTCCATCTCTCGAAAAGCCTGCCAGAGCGTCAAGTCACCGCCTTCGAAGATCTTTTTCAAATCCCTTGGTTTATCCAGCTTATCGAAGCCACTTAAACGAAATAATTCTTCCGAAGCCTGCGCGATAAACGGTGCATGTGCCGCTGCGGCGACCCCAGCCATTTGGCCGAGGAAATCCATATCGTCACCCCCATTGCCAATTTTGTAATCACCAATCAGCATGCTGTAAGGGTGGCCACCGTAAGTTCCATATTCAGCCTCATAAATAAGCTTGAATAATTTGCTTTGATCGAACTCTACAGCCTTTAACATGTCCTTGCGCAACTCGTCCTTGGTTGCATTAAATACTTTGAGCTTAAGCATGGTGCTTGTTTCGGTGTTCATCACCAGGAAATTAAGCCCGCGCCAAGTCGCCTCGATTTCCTTGAACTCAGCACAATGCATAATCGCCGATAACGCCAGGCTCAACCGTTGATCGATCAAGGTTACCAATACATCCATGATGGCAACCGCGCCGCGCACTTTAGCCTGATTAATCAGGTTCGTAGCCGTGGAGTTTTCGGCAATAAAAAAGCTGTTCAGCTGCTGAACAAATGCCTCCAGCGCAGTTTTACCCATGCCTGCTTGTAGATTTAACAGGGGCTCAATTGTCTTGGCGATTAAGTCGACTTGGTCGTCCGTGAGCGCGGGTACGGCGGCGACTGCGGCAACTGCGGCGACTGCTGGTACTGCGGGGGCTGCGGCGACTGCCTCGACCGCAGGAACAGCTTTAGTTGCGGGAGCTGTATCGGTAGCAGGCACAGCAGGGACTGCAGGAGCAGCCGCCACAGCAACCACCGCGGGAACTGCGAGCACTGCTGGGGAGGCTATTACGGCGGCGCGGCCCAATGTTGCCTGCAGCACCAGGTTATCCAGCGTCTCGGAAACTTCATCAATTGACTCGGCCTTGGTTTGCAACTCACGGAGTTGACTGCGTGCCAAGTAGATTTTTTGCAGCGAAGGCAACGCCTGAATCACCTGCATGGGCTCGAACGCATCGATACTCGAGAAGATCAGTTGATTGTCGCCTGGGTCCTTGAGCAGCTCTTTCAAGGTTGCATCTTCGTTTTTGATTTTACTCAAAACAACCCGCGGTGCAATTTCCAGCATCACATCATTGAAATTATCACGGTCAATATCAATCATTGAACGTGTTTTTAAACTTTCATAATTGGCTGGGTCTTCTCGCTCACCTTTCAGGTCGGCGAAAATCCCCACAATAAAAGGAAGCTCTTTCTTCTCTATGGCACCGCCAGTCTCTACGTCGTAGGTGATTTTGACCCTAGGCGGCCTAACGCGCAGAAGTTTCTTTTGTATGCTTTCAGTCATTTTATTTTCTCGCTGCAAAGTCAAAAGTAAAAACGTTGGTTAATGCCAGCTGTTACATAAATAGCCACGGGGTTTGTGCGACCTATTGCTTAGCCATATACACGAGGCTCAGAAATGAAACCCCTCTTGCTAAAGTTGCACTGCCAACCACCAATGCAACAGCAGTGCCAATCCATAAAAAAGTTATAGAGCCTTGAATTCAATAGAAAATATATTCAGCGAAGGATGGGCTAGGTATTTTTACACCCAGCCAACAGGTTGCCTTAGGCAGTAGCCATGGGTTGTTGGCCGGATAACGCGGGCTGGGTGTTATTTTTGGCCTGGGCATTTTTATACCCAGCCTAAGTGCCCGCCCCCGGGAAAAACAATGGTTCTGTACCAGTTACGTGTTGAATGCAAAACGTAGGGTGGGCTTTAGCCCACCAAGGCCCTTATCCAGCGCGGTGGGCTAAAGCCCACCCTACAAAACA